>ERZ1066128.146-NODE-146-length-33179-cov-12.629513_pt1 | contig 33179 bp, 29 predicted proteins | sample MGYA00382775_ERZ1066128 | MGnify/ENA primary metagenome ERZ1066128 (study PRJEB33369, sample SAMEA5778358) | biofilm metagenome | biome: Industrial cooling water; feature: Water cooling tower basin; material: Biofilm | place: United Arab Emirates | collected...
TTGATCAAAATATCGTTGGGCCATTTGACGACACTCGGTAAGTCCCACTGCGCAAGCGTGTCGGTAATGGCGAGGGCCACGGCCATCGTCAGGTAAAACTGTTGGCGCGGATGAAGGAACACCGGTTTGAGCAATACGGAAAGGGTGAGGTTTTTGCCCGGTTCGGCAACCCAAACGTTACCCCGTTGGCCACGCCCCGAGGTTTGCCGCGGTGTAATCACGACAGCCCCCTCGGGCAGCTCGCCCTGCCCCAGCAAGTTGGCGAGATAGGTGTTGGTGGAGTGACATTCTGGCACATCCACACGGTATTTGCCGAGGAAAAGCGGTTTGGCAGGGATTTTATGCAACCTTTATTTGGTTAAATTTGCAGGCTTGCAAGGTAACGGATAAACACGATTAATGGCTAAACGCAAAACGCTGGATCATGCTGAAAAACTGAGTGCCAGCATCGTTAAAGGAATGCAAGAAAAAAAGGCCAACCACATTGTGGTGATGGACCTTAGAAAAGTAAAAAATGCGGTGGCCGACTTTTTCGTCATTTGTTCGGGTAACTCGGATAAACAACTGGATGCCATTGCCGAATCCATTGATGAAGAGGTATACAAAGCCTTGAAAGAAAGCCCGTGGCATACGGAAGGCAAACACAATAAAGAGTGGATGTTGCTCGACTACAGCAATGTAGTGGCGCACGTGTTTCGCAAAGACCGCAGGGAGTTTTACGCCCTGGAAAAATTATGGGGCGATGCCGACATCCGGGAAATTGAGGATTAAACCAAACGCCACGGCACACGTTATTCAAAAGTGAAAGAAAACATGGACAGAGAAAGAAAAGATAAAAATCCGCCCAAAGGCGTACGACCGAACTACCAAATGTGGATTATTCTGGCTTTGGTGGCGGTTATTTTGGGTGTCAGCTACTTTAGCCGAATCAGCGAGGTACCCGAAATTCAGGTGAGCCGGTTCACCGACATGGTGGAACGAAAGGACATCAAGAAGATCGTACTGATTAAGAATGAAGAGCAGATTGAAATCACGCTGAAGGCCGAGGCTTTACAAAACAGCATCTATAAAAATGATCTGGAAAAGCGCCCTCTGGGTCTTACGGATGCAGGCCCTCATTATCGAATGAAGATTGGTTCCATCGATAAGTTCTACGAACAGTATGACCAGATCACCAAGAACATCCCGCGCGAGCAAAAAGTAGACATTCAGGTTGACAACCGCAGCGACTATACGGGCTTGTTTTGGAATGTGGCCTTCTTGTTTCTGCTGGTGTTTGGCTTCTGGATTCTGATGAGGCGTATGACGGGCGGAGGCGGCCCGGGAGGTCAGATCTTCAATATCGGTAAATCAAAAGCTGCACTGTTCGATGCCGAGAACAAAGTGAAGATCACATTCGAAGACGTAGCCGGCTTAGATGAAGCCAAGGAAGAGATCAAAGAGATTGTCGAGTTTTTGAAAAACCCCGGCAAGTTCACCAAACTCGGTGGCAAAATCCCAAAAGGGGCATTACTGGTTGGCCCTCCGGGTACTGGCAAAACTCTGCTTGCTAAAGCCGTGGCCGGAGAAGCCGGTGTGCCCTTTTTCTCGCTCTCGGGTTCTGACTTTGTCGAAATGTTTGTGGGCGTGGGTGCCGCTCGTGTGCGCGACTTGTTTAAGCAAGCCAAAGAAAAAGCCCCGTGTATCGTTTTCATTGATGAAATTGACGCTATTGGCCGCTCACGTGGACGCGGATCAATGCCGGGCGCAAACGATGAACGGGAGAATACCCTGAACTCGCTATTGGTGGAAATGGATGGCTTTGCTACCGATAGCGGAGTGATTATACTGGCAGCCACCAACCGCCCCGATGTGCTCGACAGTGCGCTGATGCGCCCCGGCCGATTCGACCGGCAGATAAGTATTGATAAGCCCGATATCGCGGGGCGTGAACATATCTTCCGCGTGCACTTAAAGCCGATCAAACTGGCTAAGGACGTGGATACCAAAAAACTTGCTGCCCAGACACCCGGTTTTGCCGGTGCTGAAATCGCGAACGTGTGCAATGAAGCTGCATTGATCGCAGCCCGCAGAGATAAAAAAGAAGTGGAGATGCAGGATTTCCATGATGCCATCGACCGTGTCATTGGCGGATTGGAAAAGAAAACCAAGATCATCTCGCCAGAAGAAAAACGTATTGTAGCCTACCACGAAGCAGGCCACGCGGTAGCCGGTTGGTTCCTGGAGCATGCCGACCCGTTGGTGAAAGTTAGCATTGTGCCGCGTGGTGTAGCGGCATTGGGGTATGCCCAATACTTACCCAAGGAGCAATTCCTCTACCAGACCGAGCAACTGATGGATGAAATGAGCATGACCTTTGGAGGTCGGGCTGCAGAAGAAATTGTGTTCGGCAAAATCTCCACCGGGGCACTCAGTGACCTGGAGCGTATTACCAAGATGGCCTACAGCATGGTGACCATCTATGGTATGAACGACAAGATTGGCAATATTTCGTTCTTCGATTCCAAACAATCGGAATACAACTTCAACAAGCCCTACTCCGAGGCAACGGCAGAGCGCATTGACCAGGAGGTGAAGAAGATTGTGGATACAGCTTATGATCGGACAAAGCAACTTTTGATACTCCATCGGGAGCATCTGGAGGTCATTGCCAAAGAACTGCTGGAAAAAGAAATTCTCTTCCAGTCCGACCTGGAGCGCTTGATTGGCAAACGCCCGTTTAGTCATCAGACTACGTATGAGAAATTTACGAGTGCCAATGGTACCGCGGCAAAGCCGGAGGAGAAACCGGCCGAACCCGTAGCTGACAGTCCGGCTGAAAGCAACGCCTGAAGGTTTTTCAATTAACAATACGAGCCGGTGCATGTCACCGGCTTTTTCTTTTTTGTAACATTGTGCATGACCGAATCTGCGGTACAACTCGGGCCCGATCAAAAGATATTCTTCGCCTCTGATTTCCACCTGGGCGTGCCAACGGCTGCTGACAGCCTGGCGCGCGAAAGGCGAATATGCCGTTGGCTGGATTCGATCCGGCATGAAGCGCACTCCATTTACCTGTTGGGCGATATTTTTGATTTCTGGTTTGAATACCGGCACGCCATACCCCGCGGATTCATCCGGCTGCAAGGCAAACTGGCCGAGTTGGCCGATGCGGGCATACCCATCTTCTTCTTCACTGGCAACCACGACATGTGGCTGTTCGACTATTTCACGCAAGAGCTGGGCATCCCGGTCTTTCGGGAGCCCCGGGTGTTGCGGTCAGGTTCGTTGCGGCTGATGATCGGCCATGGTGACGGACTTGGCCCGGGTGATTACAGCTACAAGTTTTTGAAGCGGTTTTTCAACAGCTCGATCTGCCAGTGGCTGTTCGCCCGTCTCCATCCAAATTTCGGCATCGCCATCGCCAAGTATTGGAGCCGCCAGAGCCGCATCAGCAACACCAAAAAAGAGGAAAAATTTGAAGGCGAAGAGCGTGAGTTTTTGCTGACGTATTGTAAGGAAATTGAGTCGAAGGAGCATTTTGATTTTTACATTTTCGGCCACCGGCATTTGCCCCTGGATTTGGCCGTGGGGGCAAACAGCCGTTACATTAATCTGGGCGAATGGGTGCACTTCAACACCTTTGCTGAGTTTGACGGGCAAAAAGTCGTGTTGAAAAAATTCGAAGGATGAGAGTTTGCATCTTGCTGCTGATGTGGCTCGCATCCTTCTCCGTGGCCGGGCAGGACGTTCGGACGCGATCCATCAAGTTGCGCCAGGTGGTAACCGTATCCGTGGACCGCTTGGGTAATTTCTATGCCATCTCACAAACAGGCAGACTCAGCAAATACTCACCAGATGGAAAGTTGCTGGCAGCGAAACAGCTCACCGAACATGAACCCCCCACGCTGATAGAACCCTGGAACCCGCTTCGTGTCTTTTTCTACCACCGCAAAACACAGCAAGTTGCCTGGTTTGATTACAACCTGGACGAGTTGTCAATCCTCACACTTGATCCCGTTTGGGCGGTAGAACCCATGCTGGTATGCCCCACGCCTGACAACAATCTTTGGATACTGGATGGCGGAGATTATTCTTTGAAGAGAATTTCCTACAAAGACAATGCCATCGTGCTGGATGCCCCGTTGGACACCACCGATTTTGCACCTCAACCGCACGTGGTGCAAATGCGCGAATACCAAAACATGATGTTTATCCTGGATAAAAAGTCAGGTATATCGGTGTTCAACAATGTGGGGCAAAAAATTTTCTTCCTTCCCGCTTCGGGTATTTCTTTCTTCAGCTTTATGGGTGAGGAGTTGTATTACCTGCGGCAAGGTGAAATCGTATTTGTTGATCTTTACACCCAGGAAAAACGGACGCTCCAGGCGCCACCTGTTGTCTCGGCTGCAGTAGTCACCGATGAGCGAATTTACTACGTTCGGCCGCGCAAACTTGAAATTGTGCCCCATACGCCCCCGCAGAACTAGACACTGTGTTCATTTTTGAACATCTTTGTCCAATGTGATACAGCCATGACCGCTTTTTTGTCGAAAATGGACGCAGCGGGCACTGGCACATTTTTTTCTTCAGGAACAGCAACTTAAACCCCAACCAAGGTGAACGAAGCAGGAAAAATTCTAATGATCGATGATGACGAAGATGTGTTACTGGCGGCCAAAATGCTTCTGAAAAAATCGAACCACCAGGTAATCATCGAAAAGAACCCCAATAAAATTCCATTCCTGCTCAATAATGACAGTTATGATGTGATCCTGCTGGATATGAATTTCAGCAAGGACACCACCAGCGGCAAGGAAGGCTTTGAATGGCTGAAACAAATCAAAGACCGCGACCCCGATGCGGTGGTTATTATGATCACAGCCTTCGGAGACGTGGAAATGGCCGTGCGCGCGTTAAAGGAGGGTGCAACCGATTTTATTTTAAAACCCTGGCAGAACGAAAAACTACTTGCTACCATTTCTACGGCAATCAAACTGAAAAAGTCGTATAACGAAGTTGACAAACTTCGCAAAGCCAAACAGTTACTCGAAGAGCAAATCAGCCAGCCATTTCGGGATATCATTGGGGAGAGTGCCGCTATTCAAGAGGTATTCACCCTGATTGACAAAGTGGCTAAAACGGACGCCAACGTTTTGATCCTGGGCGAAAATGGTACTGGCAAAGAACTCGTGGCGCGAGCCCTTCATCAAAAGTCGCTGCGAAAGGATAATTCGTTTGTGGCAGTAGACATGGGCGCTATTACCGAGACGCTTTTCGAAAGCGAACTGTTCGGGCACAAGAAGGGAGCCTTTACGGATGCCCGGGAAGACCGGCCCGGCCGTTTTGAACTGGCCCACGGAGGCACGCTTTTCCTGGATGAAATCGGAAATCTGAGCCTGAGTCTGCAAAGTAAACTGCTTAGCGCCTTGCAATCGCGGCAGGTGACCCGGGTTGGATCTAACCAGGCCATTGAAGTCAACATTCGGCTGGTTTGCGCCACCAACATGAACCTGGACCAAATGGTGAAGGAAGGAAAGTTCAGGCAGGACTTGCTCTACCGCATCAACACGGTGGAAATCAAAATGCCTCCGCTGGCTGAACGCGTGGAAGATATTCCACTGTTGGCCAATCACTTCCTCAGTTACTACGCCAAAAAATACCGAAAGGATGTGGTGAGCCTTTCCAACGAGGCCATGTTGAAACTGAAAAAATACGCCTGGCCCGGTAACATTCGGGAATTACAACATGCCCTGGAGCGGGCCGTTATTATGGCCGACTCCCCCACCCTGCAGGCCAGTGATTTTTTGTTTAACCGGAGCCACGAATCGTTGCCCGCGGCTGACACCCTAAATCTGGATGAAGTAGAAAAAGCTGCTGTTATGAAAGCCATGCAACTGCACAACGGCAATATTTCAAAGGCGGCCGAGGAATTAGGCCTAACCCGTGCATCGCTTTACAGACGCATGGAAAAATATGGCATTTGACAGGCACTCTCCGTTGGTGCAGCGGCTGGCCATACTGTTGGTCACCATGCTGGTCTGCGCCTGGGTGAGCCGCCATGACAACATCACGCTTGTTTTGTTGCTGTTAGGCGCGATTGTATTCCAAGCCTATCAGCTCGTGCAATTGGTGGAGAAGCCAACCCGGTCTGAACCACCATCCGCGTCACCCACAACCGATGTACAGCCGGGTTTCCGGTTTGACGAGACGACCTTTAGTCTGGTTCCGGCCGATCGGCCCGATTCGCTATCGACACTTAATCAACGTATTCAGGAAGCCTTACAACGGGCACGAAACACGCGCATTGAGAAAGACTCCGACTTTCAGTTTTTCAAAAACATTGTACAGCACGTAGGTATCGGGTTGATTGTTTTTAAGGAGAACGGCCAAATACAGATCATCAACACCGCTGCACGAAGGCTTTTGAAAATCCAGAAGGCCGACCATTTGGATGAACTGGTTCCCATCAGCCGTGAGTTAATCGACACGTTCCAAAAATTGAAAACAGGCGGGCGCGAACTGGTACGGGTGAAACTGATCGATGAGGTGAGTCAGCTATCGGTGTACGCCATCGAACTGACCGTGCGCGGTGAGGCGGTGAAGCTGATTTCGATGAGTAACATCCAAAGCGAACTCGAGCAGAAGGAAATGGAAGCCTGGCAAAACCTCGTGCGCGTGCTCACCCATGAAATTATGAACTCGGTTACGCCCATCTCTTCGCTGGCCGGCATTGTCGAGGAGGAGCTTCGTAGTTACTTAGGTAGCGCAAAAAGTCTCCCGGCTGAGCAACTGGGTGATATGCATCTTTCCGTCCAAACCATCAGTAAGCGCAGCGAGGGCCTGATTCATTTTGTAAAAGAGTTTCGAAGTCTGACACAAGTGCCCAAACCGCGGCTCGACCATGTGGCCGTTCGCCCGCTGTTACATGAAATTACGCTCCTGCACAAGAAAGAATGTGCGGAGGCTGACATTGAGTTGGTGATCAATGTGCAACCCGAGCAACTGGCGCTCCAGGCCGACAAAAATCTGATCGAGCAGGTGCTGATCAATCTCTTTCGAAACGCGGTTCAGTCGTTCGAACAACCCACAAACCGGAAAATATGGCTTACGGGCTTTTTGATGGAAGACCGGCCGACCATTTCGGTCAAGGATACCGGGAGCGGCATTGAACCCGAGGCACTGGAAAAGATTTTTATCCCCTTTTACTCCACTAAGAAAACAGGTTCCGGCATTGGTCTCAGTTTGTCGCGCCAAATCATGCGGCAACACAACGGCAGCATTTCGGTAAAGTCAGCCGTAGGTGCCGGTACCGAATTTATTCTCCGATTTTAGTTAGTTTTGAGTTGCTATGCAGGATATTCAGAAAAAAATCGCAGCCATTCTGATCGATAAACTCGGAATTCCGGAATCCGAGATAACCCCCGATGCCAGTTTTGTAAAAGATTTGGGCATTGACTCGCTCGACTACGCAGAGTTGGTCATGGAATTTGAGCAAACGTTTGACATCAAAATTCCGGATGACGATGCCGAGAAAATGCAGACCATTGGGCAGGCTGCAAACTACATTAAGGAAAAACTCAATAAGTAGAAGCCATCCCAAAAATACTTCACCATATCAGGTTGAGTCCGACTTTGATCGGACTGTCGAAACCGGGTTTCAGTACCGAATAGCCCTCGACAAGCTTAGGCTGACAATTAAAAATTGATTTTTGCGATGGCTTCTAGTTATCGCTGCAACTCAAACCAACTGCAAAAACGTTTCATGCGGGCGGTAATAGCGGGTTCCAGCGCCAACGGAGAATGCTGGCCCAACCGGGTGTAATGCCATCCCTTTCGTTGTTCATCCCAGAAAACAACAAACTGCTCAGTCGAGATCATGACCACGTCCATCTCATAAATTTCTTCCCCTTCTTTATCCAGCAAACCCGTGTACTGCAGCAAGACGTGATCTTGCTTCACTAATTCTCCCTTGTTGCACTCCACGCTGCTCAGGCGCATCAGAAGCCTGGATTCGGTGTTCCAGGCTTTAAACTTAAATTTACGTGGTTTGAACTCCATGATCTCGGATGGGCGAAAATAAGAAGGTATTTTTTGTCATCAATAAATTTTCCGGCTCGGGGTACAGCCCACAGGTGGAGGGGTTGATCACGGACTATTGTGCCGCACAAGGTTGGCGCGCTACGTTGGAGTTTACAAAAGGAAGAGGCCATGCCGTAGAACTTGCTCAGCGTGCGGTGGCCGAAGCCTTTGACGTGGTGGTAGCCATGGGTGGCGATGGTACGGTGAACGAAGTAGCGCAGGCTGCCGTGCATCAAAACATCTCGATGGCGATCTTGCCCAAAGGGTCGGGCAATGGCCTGGCACGGCACCTCTGTATTCCGCTATCGCTAAAAAAAGCATTGGCGATACTGGCCAGCCGCAACACCATTCAAATGGATGCGCTGACCGTCAATGATCGGATTTCGGTTAATGTGTCGGGCATCGGATTCGATGGTCACATCGCGAACCTGTTCGATCGGGGCTCCAGCCGTGGGTTAACCGGATATGCACGCCTTGTCCTTCGCGAATACTTCCGCTATCCGGAAGCAAAAGCCATTTTGACCCTTGACGGAAAACAATCGGAGTCGACCTCTTGGGTGATTGCCTTTGCCAATTCCTCTCAGTTCGGCAATAATGCACGGATAGCGCCCCAGGCCTCCGTTTGTGATGGCGTAATGGACGTAGGCGTAGTCCGCCACATTACGCTTGCCAAACTGCCCCGCGTGGTGTGGCAATTGTTCCGCGGCCAACTTCACGAATCCAACGAGATAAGCGTTCGAAAGGCCCGGGAAGCAACCGTGCAGTTCGAGCAGCCGCGGGCATTTCACATTGATGGCGAAGCCAGCGGAGCGACCAGCGAATTGGTCGTCAGAATTTTACCGGGCGCCATCCGTCTCCTCGTTCCCGAGGGAAAGAAGCGGAATCCGTAAAACAGGGGTCACATTTTTTCAGCCTTATATCCAGCCTGTTCGACAGCCTTAATGATCTTGGTTGCATCTTTTTCGACCACCACCGTAAATCAAATTTTGGCCAATTTTAACCGCAAACTATTGCCTACCACACTCACGGAGCTCAACGCCATGGCAGCACCTGCAATCATGGGGTCGAGTAAGAATCCGTTAACGGGGAATAAAACCCCAGCTGCCAATGGGATGCCAATGACATTATAAATAAAGGCCCAGAATAAATTCTGACGAATACCCATCACGGTTTTGGTAGAGAGGTTAAGTGCTTTGGGAATGGCATTCAGGTCGGACGTAACCAGCGTCATTTTAGCCACATCCATGGCAATATCTGAACCTTTACCCATAGCAATGCTGACATCGGCCTGAGCCAATGCATGGGAGTCGTTAATGCCATCACCTACCATCGCAACCACCTTTCCTTCGGCCTGTAATTGTTTTACAAACTCGGCCTTTTCGGAAGGCAAGACTTCGGCCTTGTAATGCAATAACCCAACCTGTTTTGCTACGGCAGCTGCCGTATGTTGATTGTCGCCCGTAAGCATATATACATCAATGCCTTTGTTTTGAAGGGCTTGTATTGCGGACCTGGATGTTTCTTTGATTTTATCAGCAATTGCAATCGAGGCCAGCACTTTTCTCTGATTAGCAAAGAATACCACGGTCTTAGCTTCGCTTTGCCAGTACACAGATTTTTGCATTACCTCTTCTGCCAGTTCAATATTTTTTTCTTCCATAAGCTTTTGATTGCCGAGGTAGAATGTTTCAGTTGACGTTTTGGCCTCCACACCTTTTCCGGTGATGCTTTCAAATCCGCTCAGCTGAATGAACTGTACATTTTTCTCTTTCAGCCGATCAACAATTGCTTGTGCCAACGGATGCTCGGATTGACCTTCAATGGTATATAATGTATTCTGGTACAAGGTTGCCGCGCTTTCACCTTCCAGCCACACCAGATTGGTCACCATAGGTTTTCCTTCGGTGATCGTTCCGGTTTTGTCGAGAATGATTGCATTCACTTTGTGAGCCAATTCCAAGCTTTCAGCATCTTTAATCAGAATATTATTTTCCGCGCCCTTGCCAACGCCCACCATGATGGCGGTAGGAGTAGCTAATCCCAGTGCGCAGGGACAAGCAATGACAAGCACGGTAACGGACGTAAGCAGTGCGTGAGTAAAGGCATTGTCTCCACCCAGGGCCATCCACGTGATAAAGGTGAGTATGGAAATACCGATGACGATCGGAACGAAAATGCCCGCAATCTTATCGACCAATTTTTGAACCGGAGCTTTGCTGCCCTGAGCCTCCTGCACCATTTTAATGATTTGGGCCAGAATCGTATCGCCTCCTACTTTTAGTGCTTCAATCTGAAAACTCCCTTTTTGATTGATCGTGCCCGCAAAAACTTTTTCACCAGCCCTCTTCTCAACCGCAACCGGCTCCCCGGAAATCATGCTTTCATCAACAAAAGAATTTCCGGAGGTTACGATGCCATCTACCGGAATTTTTTCACCCGGTCTCACTAAAATTACACTCCCTACTTTCACACGGGCAATCGGAATTTCCATTTCTACGCCATCCATCGATACGCGAACCGTTTTCGGTTGTAGGCCCATCAGCTTTTTGATTGCCGTACCGGTACTCGACTTAGCTCTTTCTTCCAGAAGTTTTCCAAGAGAAATGAAAGCAACCACAACTGCGGCTGCCTCAAAATAGACGTGTGCGTGAATGCCGCGACTGTGCCAGAATTCCGGGAAAAACGTATTGAAAGCACTGAACAAAAAGGCAATTCCCGTGGAGAGTGCCACGAGTGTATCCATGTTCGCTTTACCAAAGCGAGCTTGTTTCCAAGCGTGCACAAAAAAGCTACGACCAAAATAAAACACAACCGGTGCCGTGAGCACCAGTGAAATGTAATTGCCGTAAGGCATGTCCATAAAAAACATTCCAATGGCTACTACCGGTATGGATAAAACCGTTGACCAGATCGTTCTGCTTTTTACTTCTTCGTAATGCTTCCGTTGCGCTTCTTCTTTGACAGCCTGCGGATCATCCTCATCCACAACCAAATCGTATCCAATGGATCGCACCACATTTTGCAAATCAGCCGGCTTGACGATAGTGGTGTCATATTCGATCAGGGCTGTTTGATTAGCGAAATTGACAGAGGCATTCTCCACACCGGTAGCCGTTTTCAACATGGATTCCACACTCACAGCACAAGCGGCACAGGTCATCTCCAGTACCGGAAAGGTCTGTTTAATGACCTTGCCTGGCTTCTTGGCGTTTGGGTGCAGTGTAATCGATGACATAATGAAATTTTTGATTTCAATGTAATGATACAATTCGATTGAGCCGATTTATGCCCGGACGTATGATACCTATCGTGAATTTTTCCGGGTCAAAAAGGCAGCGGACAATTCGATAATGATCTCGACTTGCCTGTTTTGTATCCCCGACAGCAATCGAACCTCTATCGAAAAATTTAGTCCCACGTGCGATGGTGGTCTCACCGGGAATCGAACCCAGATCAAGAGTTTAGGAAACTCCTATTCTATCCGTTGAACTATGAGACCAAAAGAGTGCGGCAAAGCTACTAAAATCCGTAGTCGTAGTTTTCTGTTTTCAGGAAATTGGGGTAGAGCTGCATGTGTCTTTCGCGAATGGTGTGATACAGCAGCCTTTTCAGTTCCGGGACATGCTGCCGGCCAACGGCCGAAATAAATACTACCTCGCGGGCACCCCATTGGCGGTAGTGGGCCATCCGTTCCTGCCAATCAATGGCACCTTGCTCGGCCTCAGCCTTGTCAATTTTGTTCAGCACCAGAATCACCGGTACTTCGCCAGCACCAATCTCCTGCAAGGTTTTGTGTACCACTTCAATCTGGCTCTCGTGATAGGGATGCGACACATCCACCACGTGCAGCAGCAAATCGGCTTCGCGCACCTCATCCAGCGTGGATTTGAAGGATTCAATCAGGTGGTGGGGAAGCTTACGGATGAAGCCAACCGTATCGGAGAGCAAAAACGGAACATCGCCCAGCACCACCTTTCGCACGGTCGCATCCACCGTAGCAAACAATTTATCTTCCGCCTTCACTTCACTCTTCGCCAACAAATTCATCAAAGTGGACTTGCCCACATTGGTGTAGCCCACCAGAGCTACGCGTACCATGGCCGCACGGCCTTTTCGCTGGGTGGCCCGTTGCCGGTCGATGATTTCCAATTCCTCTTTCAGCAACTTGATCTGATGCCGGATATTTCTGCGGTCGGTTTCAATTTCTTTTTCTCCCGCACCACCACGCGTGCCAGTGCCCCCTCGCTGCCGCTCCAGGTGAGTCCATAACCGCGTCAGGCGGGGCAATAAATATTGATTTCGCGCCAGCGCCACCTGGGTTCGGGCCTGGGCGGTTTGGGCCCGCATCAGGAAGATATCCAGAATGAGCAGGCTGCGGTCGTAAACGCGCACTTGAACCTCACGCTCGGGCGGATTAAACTCCTTTTCCAAATTGCGAAGTTGACTGGCGGATAGGTCATCGTCAAAAATCACATGGCCAATGGCCGGGTCTGCCAGTACCTCAGCCCGAATCTCCGCCAGTTTCCCCTTACCAACGAAGGTGCGGTTATCCGGGTGCGGCAGTTTCTGAATAAATTCCTGGTCTGCCTCAATACCCGCGGTCTCAGCCAGAAATGCCAATTCCGCCAAATGCTCCGCCACCAGGTCCTCCGTTTGCCGGCCGGTAATCAACGCCACCAAAATCGCTTTTTTTCCCACCGCTGAATAGAAATGAAGTGCAAACTTAACTGATCTAAGGGGATGCGGGGAGGGTTACTTTTTGTTAGTTTTGTAGGATTTATCCTGAATTTAAACCTCAGCGAGGCCGGCAGCGGCCCGATAGTTGGCGGATGAAAGTTGCAATTGTCCTTAACACCTCCTGGAACATATACAATTTCCGGATGGGACTTATCAAAGCCCTCCGGGAGGATGGACATGAAATTCACACCATTGCCCCGGTAGACGATTACACCTCATTTTTGGTTGAAGCGGGCTGTGTGCACCATGCCGTAAAAATGGATAGCCGGGGTGCAAACCCTTTAAAAGACCTGGCCCTGACTTTCGAGCTATTCAGCATTTACCGCAGGTTAAGGCCCGATGTGATCCTGCATTTCACCATCAAACCGAACGTTTACGGCACACTGGCAGCATCCCTTCTGCGAATTCCAACCATCAACAACGTATGCGGCCTGGGTACCATTTTTCTGAAAAAGGGGGTCACCAGCCGGGTAGCCAAATGGCTTTACCGCGCCTCGTTTCGATTTGCAACCAAGGTGTTCTTTCAGAATTCAGATGACCGGGCCATTTTTCTGGAGGAAAGGTTAATTGCCCCGGGCATCGCTGACCTGGTGCCGGGGTCGGGTATTGACCTTACCCGTTTTCAACCAGTCGAATTCAAGCGCAATAAGACTTTCACCTTTTTACTGGTTTCCCGTTTGATTACTGATAAAGGAATACTTGAATTTGTGGAAGCGATTCGTCAACTGCGTAGTGAGGGTATTGATGCACGGTTTCAGGTGCTCGGTGCTAAAGACCCGGATCATAAGCGAGGTATTGCCACCGAAGTAATTGAGTCTTGGATTTCCAACAATACTATTGAGTACCTGGGAACCACCAAAGATGTTCGTCCCTTCATGGAACAGGCCGACTGCGTGGTACTTCCCTCGTACCGGGAAGGCACCCCCCGAACCCTGTTGGAGGCCGCCAGCCTCGGCAAGCCCATTGTAACCACGGATGTGCCCGGTTGCCACCACGTGGTGCAGCATGAATATAACGGACTGCTGTGCACCGTCAAGAGTCCAGAGGATTTGGCCTCCAAGATGAAACAGATGGCCTGCAGCCCGGACGAGACATTGCTCACCTTTGGCCGCAACGGCCGCAAAAAAATGGAAGCAGAATTCGATGAAGCGCGTGTCATTCAGAAGTACCGCGAAGGCCTGCGGGCCTTGGCCTGATGCTTTATAATTCAGCGTAAATAGCCTTACTTGCAGATATGAAATTGGCCATCAGGCGGCTCATCGCGTTAGCCTTACTTCCCGTAGTTGCCGCTTCCTGCGGCTCGTACAAGCAGAACATCATGCTGAAGCCATCTGAAAAACGGCAGCCGATGTCGTACGCAGCCAAAGCAGGAGAACTCGAGCGCGACTACCTGATCCAGAAAAACGATTGGCTGGAGATGCAAGTCTATACCAACCGGGGCGAAAAGTTGATCGACCCCATGCCGGAACTCACCACCAACAATGCCGTAACCACAGATGACAGGCTAAATCCACAGTATCTGGTTGATCACAACGGTATTTGCAAGTTGCCTATGATTGGTGAAATCAAGTTGGAAGGACTCACGCTACGTCAGGCCGAAGAGGCCGTACAAAAAAACTACGGGCAATATTTCAAAGAGCCGTATGTGCTGCTCAAGTTCACGAACAAGCGGGTAGTCGTACTGGGCGCACTCGGTGGCCATGTGGTTCCCTTGACCAGTCAAAACATGACGCTCGCGGAGATTCTGGCGTTGGCCAAGGGTCCCACGAACGACACCAAAGTACAGAACATCCGTATTGCCCGGCAGGATACCGTGTACCAGGTTGATCTGAGTACCATAGAAGGATTCAACTCAGGTAACATGGTGATGAAACCAGGGGATGTCGTATACGCTGAACCCGTCCGTAGACCGTTTACGGAGGCCACCCGCGATAACGCCAGCTTCCTAACCGTACTCATCAGCCTTCTCACATTAATTGTGGTGTTGAATCAATAGTGCATGAAGTACGTTTCGCCAAACACTGCTCAACCTCAATCCGATCAACTGGACTGGAACAAGCTATCCAGCATCTTTGGTCACCAACGTTGGCGAATACTGGCTCTTTTGGCCGTATGCCTGTTAACCTCTTATCTCTACATACGCTATACCAAAGATGTGTACCAGGCGGAATCGGAGTTGAAACTTGATGTGAAGCGCGATGCCACCGAACTTGGTATTAAGGAGTTGGTCGAAGACCAAAACATTAATTTGATATCGGGTGAAATTGAGCAGATCAAGTCAAAACTATTTTTGAACCGTGTGCTTGATTCATTGGATCTCGAAATTAGCTACCTGAGCGTGGGTAATGTTTTGAATAACGAATTGTACCGGAGGTCTCCGTTCCGCGTGGAATATCAGTTTGGTCAGCGACAGTTACTGGATGTGCCGTTCCTGCTTACAGTAGAAAACGAAGAGCAATTTCAGCTTCAGATTGGAGAGGGCGGTAAGCGCATTGAAGGCACATTTGACAAACCCCTCGACCTGGAGGGCGGCACGTTAACGGTGTTTCGTCTGCAGCCTTTCGATCAAAAAGACTACTCATTTGTAATCAATAGCCGCGAAAAATCGATTGAATATCTCAAGCAACAGATGAGCGTTGAACCCCTGAATATTAACGCCAATACGATCCGGATTACGTTTCAAGACTACAATGCTCTGAAAGCCGCCACGATCGTTAACAAAATTGATTCCGTTTACATTTCATACAGCAACGAACAAAAGAATCTCGCGAACAAACAAAAAATCGACTGGCTCAACAACGAACTCACGCAGGTGGAGGACAAGATGGAGGCCTACGAAAACTACTTTGAGTCTTTTACCCTGCAAAACAAGAGTAACGACCTGAATGCCGACCTCAAGCGGGTGATTGCTCAAATCAACCGACTCGACTCGCAGCGTTTTGATATCACCAGGCGTATCAGCGAACTGGACGTTCTTCAGCAAAACCTTACGAATGGTACCATGTCCGTCTCCCCACTACAACGCAGTCTGCTGCCCGATTACACGGAGAAGAAACTCGAAGAGCTCGAGAGGATGGTGCGCGACCAGGAGCGCATTGGTCTGGCCTACAATGAAAACACGCTTGCCTACAAACAAAAACAGCAGGAATTCAATCAATTACGTGAAATTGTAATTAATCAGGTTAGTGAGCTTAAAAAAAACTACCGCAATCAATTGGCCGACCTGGCCCAGCGCAAGATCAAATTGGAAAATGCTTTTGCGGCCATGCCTGACAAGAATACCCAGTTCAGCAAAAATCAACGTTACTACAAATTATACGAGGAGTTCTATTTAACGATGATGCAGGCCAAGGCCGAGTTTGAGATCGCCCAAGCCGGCAGCACGCCCGATTTTAAGATTCTGTCCTCCGCGGTGGTTCCCACCCATCCCATTTCGCCCCGCAGATTGATGATTATGGGGATCGGGTTGGTAGCCGGCCTCGTACTAAACTTCTTTTTTATCGGACTAGTCTACGTATTTAATAACAAAATCAATAGCCTGCGGGAGATTGAGCAGACAACTGATGTTCCGGTGCTGGGAACAATCCCGGTCAGCAGGAAAATCCGAAAGGGCGAATTGCATGTGGTCAGCAATCCCAAATCGATGGTTAGTGAAGCCATTCGATCGCTACGCACCAATCTTGATTTTTTCTCTACCGGCCGAGACCGAAAACTCATTACCATCTCATCCTCTATTTCGGGCGAGGGAAAATCATTCCTGGCTATGAATTTGGGAGCGGTGCTGGCCATGTCACATAAGCGCGTGGCATTGCTCGATCTGGATATGCGGAAGAGTAAAACCGATCAGTCGATTAAGCCCGAGGATCCATCCAAAGGCATGAGCACAATCCTGATTCGTAAATTCAAATGGGAGGACTGCCTGGTGAAAACAGCTCTTCCCAATCTCGATTTCATACCCTCCGGGCCACACCCACCGAATCCTTCCGAACTATTACTTAATGGAGAGTTCTCCGCACTACTGGATGAATTGAAGGAACGGTATGACTACATCGTAATGGACACTCCACCCATTGGGCTGGTGACGGACGGCATGATGGCCATGCGGAGATCCGATGTGTCCATTTTTGTCTTTCGCGCCAATTATTCGCAACGCGAGTTCATTCACAACCTGCAGCGAACCGTGTCAATAAATAAGCTTGAACATGTTTCAGTAGTGCTGAATGCCGTGCCGTTGGAGCAGAAGAACTACGGATATGGGTATTACGAAGATCAGGAGGCGACCCGGACGGGCTGGAAGAAATGGTTTCGCGGCTGATCAATTTGTTCTCCCTGGGTTCTCGCATCACACATTTACCGTATCCGGTTGATTTCCACTCCCACCTTGTCCCGGGCATAGATGATGGCGTGAAAACCGTTGATGACTCCGTAGGCATTTTGAGTTTCTTTGAACAACTCGGTATCAAGCGCTGCATCACCACACCGCATGTGATGGCGGATACCTACCCCAACACACCCGACCTTATCAACTCCGGAATGGCAGCCGTGCGCGCGCAGTTACAACCAACAACCCGGTTTGAGGCGGCAGCCGAATACTATCTGGATGAGAAGTTCGTGCAAATGCTCGATCAGCCCGGTTCGCTGCTGACGTTTGACGACCGCTACCTGCTTTTCGAAACAAACTTTGTGAGTGAGCCCTTCAACCTAAACGAAATCATCTTCAAAATGACTGTGGCCGGGTATCGCCCCGTACTGGCGCACCCCGAGCGGTATGCTTACATGACAATTCAAAAAGCCGAAGATATCCGAAATCGGGGTGTACTGCTCCAACTCAATCTCCTCTCGCTCATCGGCTTTTATGGACGGCCTGCCGAAACGATGGCACGACAACTGATCGACCGAAATATGATTGATGCCGTGGGAAGTGATGCCCACAGCATCGCACAGGCCCGATTACTAATAGACGTAATGCAAACGCGTTCCTTTGCCAAAGCGATGGAACTTCCGCTGCTAAACTATACATTGGCCGTGGCATGATTGGGATAACCGGAGCAAATGGTCTCTTGGGCCGGCACCTCACCCAGGCGTTGAAGGTTCAACAACCCGTCCGGGCTATCGTACGGGACAAGTCTTCAATGCCTGACTTTGACGGTGAAGTGGTTGAAGCCAATGTGCTGGACCCGCTGTCGCTGGTAGATGCCTTTAAAGGGTGCTCCATGGTCGTGCATGCAGCGGCACGAGTATCCTACGACCCGCGGGCAAAACGGGAAATCATGGATACCAACGTGGTGGGCACGGGCCACGCGGTGGATGCTGCTCTTCGAAGCGGAGTAAAAAAATTTATTCATATCAGTTCCGTAGCTGCTTTGCCCAAACCGCGTGGTGCTGAAACGATTTCCGAAAAAACATTTCTCCAGGATCCCGAGTTCTCCAGCGACTATGCCAAATCAAAATACCTTGCCGAACTGGAAGTCTACCGGGGTCAGGAAGAAGGTCTCTTGGTCACCCTTGTAAATCCTTCGTTGATTCTCGCGCCAGTTATCGCAGCGCGAAGCAGCGGGCAGATCTTTCAGTACGTGTGGAACGAGAAACCATTTTACACAGAGGGATGGGTGAACTATGTCGATGTTCGCGATGTAGTCGAACTCACTAGCCGGGTAGCCCTTCAGAACTTCCCGGGTCAACGTTTTATTGCTAGTGGCGGTAACACATCCTATCGCGACCTTTTTGAACGCGCGGCCGCCAAATTAGGTCGAAGGCCACCGTGGCTTGAGGCCAAACTGTGGATGATCCCGTTCGCAGTGGCCGCAGAAAATCTGATGGCGGCTGCGTCTGGCCGTGAGCGCATGTTGACAAGGCAATCCATGCGAAACTCCTTTAACCGCGTGCGCTTCGATGCCACGCTCTCCATCCAAAAAACCGGTCTTAAATACCATACGCTTGACGAAACACTCACGTATTGCTGCGCATCATTAACAGGTACGTTTACAACAAACAATCGACTTGTGCAAGGTTGACATCGGCTATTCTTTGTCCCAATTTTGCTGCCTAAACGAGCTGTAAGCTCGGGCAACCAAACCCAACGGAATGGCCCACGAATTTCGGAAACGCGAAGAGCATGCAGAGTTGGTTAAGCGTTTTGAAGAAAGTTTGAAACTGCAAACTGCGGTTTTTTTTGAACTCGAACAGTACGAAATCATCATTGACTATTACCTTGACCGGTCCAAACCGGCCAAAGCCCTGAAGGCGGTTGACAAGGCGATGGATCAGTTTCCGTATTCATCCGAATTGCTTCCGCTCAAAGCAAATATTTTATCTCAACTCGAGCAGTACGAAGAGGCGCTTGACATCCTGTCTACCAGCCGAAATCTTCAGCCGCAGGACGTGGACGTTTTACTTTCGATTGGATCAATCTATTCCCTTCAAGGCAAACATCAGGATGCAATCGCTATCTATGAAGAGGCATTGACCATGACGGAGGATGAACAAGATGAAATCTTTTATCACCTCGGGCTGGCTCACCAAAGTCTGGATGATTTCGACAAAGCGATCGGTTACTACAAGAAATCGATTGAGTCCAACATTCGCCACGAGGGGGCTCTTTACGAACTTGCGTATTGCCTGGACATCGTAGGGCAACTTGAAGCAAGCTTATCCTACTACCGAAAGTTCATTGATGAAGATCCATTCTCGGCTGCAGCCTGGTATAATCTGGGTATTGTCTGCAATAAACTGGAAAAGTATGATGAAGCGTTGGAAGCCTACGAATATGGCATAGCCTTGGACGAAACCTTTGCTTCGGCTCATTATAACATGGGCAATACGTACATGAATCTGGAGCAATTCACCAAGGCACTCGATGCTTTTCGAAAAACGATTGAATTAGAAGGGCCCAGTCCGGAAGTATATTGTTGCATGGGGGCGGCTTATGAAGGCCTCAGCCAGTTTGAGTTAGGTCTGAAGTATTTTCAAAAATCCGCCAAACTCGATCCCCTGTATGACGAGGCGTGGTATGGCGCTGGCAACTGCCTTGAAAAACAAGAGAACTGGTATCAGGCGTTGCACTTTTACAACAAATGCATCAAGCTGAATCCGCATAATGCCGAATATTGGAAGGCAGCCGCTCATGCTGAATTTAAAATCGGAAATACGATCAGCAGCATCAGCGCTTACGAAGAGGCGAGCCATCTGAGTCCGGAGGATAAGGAGATTTGGCTGAATTGGTCGTTTATTTACTACGAGCAAGGTGAACATGCGAAGGCCGTAGAAGTATTGGCGCAGGGAATGGAAGAACGCCCCGATGAATCGGAATTCCTCTACCGCATGGCCGTATACCTCATTGAAGCCGGACGTTTCAAAGAGGCACTCAATTATCTGGAAAATGGGTTAATTTTGGATTTTCAGGGCCATACGGTACTGTTCGATTTCTTTCAGAACAACGAAACCCAAAAGGCTCTTTACAAGATCATAGAACAGTTTAGAAAAGATCACCATTCATGAACTACTCACTCAAGAACTTGCCTGAACGCACCCGTAAACCCAGGCAAGTGGGCTTCACCATGGCCATGGATAAAGGGTTAAGCGTGCGCGAAGCGGAAGATTTTGTCAGCAATTGTGCTGACCATGTGGATATTATCAAGTTGGGCTGGGCCACGTCTTATGTCACTCCCCGATTGAAGGAAAAACTGGCCGTGTATAAAGAAGCGGGAATCCCCTGCTATTTTGGAGGAACCTTATTTGAAGCCTTCATCATCCGCGATCAGTTTGATGACTATCGGAAGGTTTTGGACCAGTTTGGCCTTCAATATGCCGAAGTAAGCGATGGTTCCATTGACCTTGATCACGACAAGAAATGCGAGTATATCGCCAAGTTGGCCGGGCAGGTGACGGTGCTTTCTGAAGTGGGTTCGAAAGATGCTGATAAGATTATACCGCCCTACATGTGGATTGACCTGATGCAGAAGGAACTGGAAGCCGGAGCGTGGAAAGTAATTGGCGAAGCTCGCGAAAGTGGTAATGTAGGTCTATTTCGTTCTACCGGTGAAGTTCGCTCTGGATTGGTCCAGGAAATCCTGACCAAAATTCCGTTTGAAAAGATTATTTGGGAAGCTCCCCAAAAAGCGCAACAGGTTTGGTTCATCAAGTTGCTGGGGGCCAATGTCAACCTGGGCAACATTGCACCGAATGAGGTAATTCCGCTGGAGACGATTCGCTTGGGGTTGCGTGGTGATACGTTCCTGCACTTTCTGGGCATTGAGCGTAAGAAAGATGTTAGTGCCCCTCCCTTCCATGCGGATTAACCAAAGATGAGATCTTTAAAAGATTACGCGTTATTGTATTTGAAAGGCCTGAGCATGGGCGGAGCGGATGTCATCCCGGGCGTGTCGGGTGGTACCATTGCCTTCATCACGGGTATCTATGACGAATTGCTTCACTCAATCAAGTCGATCGATGCCGAGGCCATTCGGCTGGTGTTCACCTTTCGAATCGCAGAAGCCTGGAAAAAAGTCAATGGAAATTTCCTGATTGTATTACTCGCGGGCCTGGCCACGGCCTGGATCAGTCTGGCCCGGGCTATGAAATATTTGCTGGACAATTACCAGATTGGTACCTGGTCATTTTTTTTCGGCCTCATTATTATTTCCACATTTCAAGTGCTGCGTCAGGTGCGCCAGCGAACCGTCAAGGCGTTTTTGGCGTTCGCGTTCGGTGTTGTCGTGGCTTATTTCATTACACTGCTTTCGCCCACCTCCACCCCCGATGCGCTATGGTTCATTTTCATTGCGGGTGCCATTGCCATTTGTGCGATGATTCTGCCCGGTATTTCCGGTGCCTTTATTCTTCTGCTGATGGGCAAGTACGAGTTCATTCTGACTAAAATATTGATCGAGTTCAACATTCCGGTGGCCGCTACGTTCGCAGCCGGCTGCCTGGTGGGGTTATGGGCATTTTCGCACGCACTCACCTGGGTGCTGGATCATTACCACGACCTAACAGTAGCCATGCTGGCAGGCTTTATGGTTGGATTCCTGAACAAGATCTGGCCTTGGCGCGAGGCAACGGCCTACCATTTGAACAGCCAGGGGCAGCAAGTGGTGTCATTCGATCGGAGCATATGGCCATGGGACTATTTGGCCAAGACCGGCCACAATCCACAAATTTTGTACGCCATTTTATTCGCAGCGTTGGGCGTACTGCTGGTGGTCGGAATCGAAAAGGTAGCTGCGTTGATGAAAACGAAATAATGTCATGGAAAAGAAATTTGGTTTGATTGGTCAAACCGTAAGTCACTCCTTTTCAAAAGCCTATTTTGATGAGAAATTTTTTCGGGAGGGATTGCGGGATTACCATTACGATCTTTACCCCCTGAACACCATTGACGAGCTTCGAAAGCTGCTGGACGAAATGCCCGAGTTATGCGGCTTGAACGTAACCGTTCCGTACAAAGAGCAGGTTATGAAATTTCTTGACGAAATAGATCCGATCGCAAAAAAAATCGGAGCTGTAAATGTCATTCGGATTTCGGGCGGCCGGCTCAAGGGTTTCAATACCGATTGTGATGCATTTCGTGAAACACTGGAGAAGTGGTATACACCAAAGGAAAAAACGCACGCTCTGATTCTGGGAACGGGTGGGTCATCCAAGGCGGTGCGCGAGGCATTGGCCCAATTGGGTATTCCTTACCACCTGGTATCCCGCGAAAAGGTTAAGGATGGTTATACCTATGATGACCTGGAAAAGAAGCCTGCCATCATGCACGACTATCATCTCATCATTAATACGACACCGCTCGGCATGTCCCCCAACACGAGCACCTATCCGCCCATTCCATACGATAAGCTTACCCACGATCACTACGTATACGATCTGATTTACAATCCGGCACGCACCGTGTTCCTGCAAAAAGCAGAGATGCGCAATGCCGTTATCAAAAACGGGCTTGAAATGCTTCACGTGCAAGCCGAAAAATCGTGGGCCATTTGGAACAACTGACGGATTGGTTCCGTTAGTGGACATGCATGCCTTTCCGCCTAACCACAGAATACAACCCAACCGGTGATCAGCCAAAAGCGATTAAGGAACTCGTTAGCGGCCTTCACAATGGCGAACCCTTTCAAACGCTGTTGGGTGTAACCGGCAGCGGCAAGACATTTACCATTGCTAATGTAGTAGCCCAGGTGGACCGCCCCACGCTGGTGCTCAGTCACAACAAAACACTGGCCGCGCAATTGTATGGGGAGTTCAAGCAGTTTTTTCCGGACAATGCCGTTGAGTATTTCATTTCGTATTACGACTACTATCAACCGGAAGCCTACATCCCCACCTCGAATCTGTACATTGAGAAAGACCTTTCGATCAATGAAGAAATCGAAAAACTACGGCTAAGTGCTACCTCATCGCTGCTCTCCGGGCGCAGAGACGTTTTAGTCGTAGCCTCCGTTTCCTGTATTTATGGAATTGGAAACCCCGAAGAATTTGGTAAGAACAGAATTACACTGCGCGCGGGTGAAACGATTGCCCGCAATAGACTTCTTTTTGCCCTGGTGGACATTTTGTACAGCCGAACCGAAGTTGACTTCAAACGCGGCACGTTTCGTGTAAAGGGCGATACCATAGATGTCTTCCTGGCCTATACCGATTATGCCATTCGGATCTACTTTTTCGGAGATGAGATTGAGGCTCTTCATATCATCGATCCCGTCACGGGCAAGAAAATATCAGACGAGAAAGTTGTGGTGATTTTTCCAGCCAATCTGTTTGTTACCGGCAAAGATCTGCTGCACCTCGCTATCCGCGAAATTCAGGATGATCTGGTGGCGCAGGTAAGTATGTTTGAACAGGAGAAGAAACACCTGGAAGCCAAACGACTAAAAGAGCGCACCGAATTTGATCTAGAAATGATGCGCGAGCTTGGTTACTGCAACGGCATTGAAAACTATTCGCGTTACTTTGACAGGCGATCGGTTGGGGCAAGACCGTTCTGCCTGATTGACTACTTTCCGAACGATTACCTGCTTGTTGTGGATGAGAGCCACGTCACCGTACCGCAGATTCGGGCCATGTGGGGAGGTGACCGTTCGCGAAAAGTAAACCTGGTAGACTACGGCTTCCGGCTGCCCGCTGCATTGGATAACCGCCCACTCACGTTCAATGAATTTGAAGCTCTGCTTAACCAGGTGATCTTTGTAAGCGCCACGCCAAGTGAATACGAACTGCGAAAATCGGAGGGCGTTGTAGTGGAGCAACTCATCCGGCCAACCGGGCTGCTCGACCCTCAGATTGATGTGCGACCCAGCAAAAATCAGATTGATGACTTACTGGAAGAGATTGATGAGCGGGTGAAAAAAAAGGAGCGCGTACTGGTGACCACGTTGACAAAACGAATGGCCGAAGAGCTCACGAAATTTTTAGAACGTGCAGCTGTCAAATGCCGCTATATCCATTCCGAAGTGGATACCCTGGATCGTGTTGAAATCCTGCGGGAACTTCGTCTTGGGGTTTTCGATGTACTGGTGGGTGTAAACTTGCTTCGCGAGGGGCTGGATTTGCCGGAGGTTTCGCTGGTGGCCATCCTGGATGCCGATAAAGAGGGTTTCCTCCGCAACCAACGGTCACTGGTTCAAACCATTGGTCGTGCCGCCCGAAATGTCAACGGCCGGGTAATCATGTACGCGGATACCATCACGGAATCCATGCAGATGGCAATCGATGAAACCAACCGCAGGCGACTGGTGCAACAGGAATACAATGAGGCCCACGGCATTGTACCACGAACCGTGTTGAAATCGAAAGAGGAGATTTTCAAGCAAACCAAGGTTGCAGACTCCAAAAAGGGTGTCCAACGCTATTACATTGAAGAGGAGGAGAAGTCGCTCGCGGCTGACCCCGTCACGGCCTACATGAGTAAAGAAGAGCTGGAAAAAATGGCAGACCGCACACGCAAGGCTATGGAAAAGGCTGCGCGTGAATTGGAATTCATGGAGGCCGCCCGCCTGCGCGATGAGTTCCACGCCATTCAAAAATTGATCGAGAGTAAAATGTCAGGGGGTAGTTAGTAACTGCTTCAACACTCTCCGGACAAATTTTTCCCGTTGTTCATAGCTTCCGGTTACCCGGTCGAAGGAAATCCCCCGGCTGTTCAACTCACGTTCGAACAGATGTAGCATATGCGCCCGTTGTGGGCGACTTCCCTGATCGCGCAGACCATCGGCAATCCAGGGCACATCAACATCAAAAAGGAAATAGTGATCATAACGCACTTGTTGCTCCAGCCTCACAAGCTCTTCGGGCACCTGGCCAAGGTAGTGCCGCGAGTAGATCTGCGTGGTGATCAGGTCGGTGTCACAAATCAAAAGGCGGTTTGCCCTTTTCAGTTTCTCAAAAACCCGGGCAGTCTGGGCCCGGCCAATCTGAAGGATGTCGTCCACTGAAAAGGCATTGGTGGTGACCATTTCCCGGGCCACTTCCGGAACCCATTCGGTGCGAAACTCAGATGCCAACCGGGGCGCCAAAGTTGATTTACCTGTGCTCTCGGGGCCATAAAAACACACGATCTTAATTCCATCCATCATACCACTGCATCGGGTACCGTATAACGTTTGAATTCCTGGCGCCAGGTAAAAAATCCGTAGGCCGCCAGGAAGCAGAAGGCGAAATACAACAAACTGTACAACTTGATATCGCGCACAAAATAGAGGTAGGTGGCCACCACGTCAACCGCGATCCACATCAACCAACACTCCACTTTCTTTTGAATCATATAGTACGTGGCCACAACACTCAATACGGTGATAAACGAATCCACAAAGGGGGAAGCGCTGGGTTGCGTGAAAATTCCTGGCAACCAATGATGCAGGCGTTGGGCCAGCAAACCCAGCACGGCCGTTCCCACCAGGGTAGTGCCGGCTACAATCCACCCGTCACGTGCTTTCAACCAACTGATCTTCAGTTCGTGTTTGGTATCTTCCTCAACCGGCTTCGGGTGAGTCCACCGCCACCAGCCCATGATGTTGGTAACAAAGAAGAAGATCTGAAGGAACATATCGGGGTAGAGGCGGACCTGATAGAACAAAAAGAAGGAAAGGCTTACGTTGATTAACCCGGTTGGCCAACTCCAAACGTTAGCCCGGGCGGAGAGCCACACGGCAACAATTCCCGTCAACCAGCCGAGGGACTCGAGGTAACTAAGCTTATAGCCCAGCACATTCAGAAAAATGTTTTCATGATCCAGCCAAAACATCACTTGAGCTTGATGCACACGTTCTTGGCTTCGGTAAAGAAGCGAAGCGCCTCCCAACCTCCTTCACGACCAACACCACTTTGCTTCATGCCACCGAAGGGTGTGCGCAGATCGCGCAACAACCAACAATTCACCCACACGATGCCGCTCTTGATTTGTCCGGCCACCCGGTGTGCCCGTTTCAGGTTTTCCGTCCAAACCGTGGCAGCCAGGCCATAGGGCGTGCTGTTCGCCATTTCAACTGCGTCCTCTTCGCTGTCGAAAGGTACCAACGTCACGACAGGGCCAAAAATTTCCTCTTGGTTAGTTCGGCAGGTGTGTGAAAGCCCGGTAATCACAGTAGGCTCAACAAAAAATCCGTTGGGGTGTGTAGCCAGTTTCACGCGTTTACCTCCGGTGAGAATTTTGCCTCCCTCCTGCCTCGCCAATTCGATATAGAAAAGCACTTTCTCCAAATGTGCTTCTGATACCAAAGCGCCAAGGCGCGTCTGATCGCTCATAGGATCGCCCACGATCATTTCCTGTGTTTGGCGGACAAGCTCCGCTGCAAACCGATCAAAAAGAGGACGTTCAACAAAAATCCGTGATCCACACAAGCATATCTCTCCTTGGTTGGTAAAGGCGGCAGCTACCGATGTTTTGACGGCCATTTCAAAATCGCAATCGGCAAAAACCAGATTGGGATTCTTTCCGCCTAACTCCAGCGACAACTTCTTAAACATGGGGGCTGCTGTTGCCGCAATTTTTTTTCCCGTCACCGTACCGCCTGTAAAAGAGATTGCTGTAATGTCAGGGTTCTCAACTATAGCCTGTCCCGCCCGACTACCCATGCCATGAACAATATTTAAAACACCGGGCGGTAATCCGGCTTCAGCACACAATTTCGAGAACAGGTAGGCTGTCATCGGTGTGAGCTCCGATGGTTTTGCCACTACCGTACAACCAGCCGCTAATGCGGGCGCAATTTTCCACGTGAACAAATACAGGGGCAGGTTCCACGGAGAGATGCAACCCACAACACCTACCGGTGTGCGAAGAGTATAGTTTATGGCCTCGTTGTCGGTAGCGTGCGCTTCGCTTGCAAAATGAATAATGCCAGTGGCAAAAAAACGAAGGTTAGCCGAGGATCGTGGGATGTCCATCACACGGGCCAGTTTCACTGGTTTGCCCTGATCCCGACTCTCCGCGCGTGACAATATCTCCAAATCGCGATCAATTAAGTCCGCCACTTTCAACAATAAATTGGCACGCTGCTGAACAGGCATTACCGACCAGGCGGGAAAGGCCACCTGGGCCGCTTGAACAGCCGCGGCCACGTCCCGTTCGTCCGAATCGGGCACGCGGCTATAAACCTCACCGCGCGCGGGGTCGACATTATCAAAAAACTTATTCCCGATAGGAGCTACCCAATCGCCATTGATATAGTTGAGAATATCCGTCATTACATTTTGGTAATCTTAAACTCCACTCTTCGGTTCAGCCGGCTGTTCTCTTCGGTGTCACTCGAGGCCACCGGAGACTGCGCTCCATATCCTTTCCCCGAGATGCGTTGTGCATTGATACCCTTCCCGATCAGGTAACTTCGCACGGTAGCCACCCGATCTTCTGACAGTTTAAGAAGTGTATTGACGTCACCTTTGTTATCGGTATGGCCGGCCAGGTCGATTGTGATACCTGGGTTATCATTCAATAAATCCACCAAATGGTCAAGTTCCGGGTATGATTCGGGTTTGAGCACCGGTGTGCCCGCTTCGAAAAAAACATTGTTCAACTTTATGGTACGACCGACAATAATCGGGATAAGGTATAAATCCCGGTCGATTTCCTGGTATTTACCCAAAGTCTGCAGTTCAAGGTTATCATGCATGGCGTAGTACCCGTTAACGAGAGCTTTGAAGCCATAATTCTTGCCAAAGGGCAAAATGATTTGATACTGGCCCGTCTTCGGATCGGACCGTGCCTCCCCGATTTCTTGCCCGGTCGAAAGGTCTTCGAAGATGATGGCAGCCCCAATGGGTTGATTGGTGTCCTTGTTGAGAACTTTTCCCTTCACCAAGACCACCGCATCGGGACGGGCCTCTGCGTGCAACGCCATCCGGAATAAATCTGCCCCACCGCGGCTTTCATCATAGCTAACAAAATAGGCGTGCTCACCGGATGCCGGCACCGTGTAGTACGCGTCAAATGAGGGTGAGTTTACAGCAGGTCCCAGGTTCTGGGGCTCTGTCCAGTTGGTCCAACCCAGGCCGTTACGTTTGGTAACGAAGATGTCCTGATCGCCAAAACCCGGGCGTCCGTTCGTGGCGAAATACAACGTCTTACCATCGGCTGCCAGAAAGGGCGAGGTTTCTTCTCCGGCCGTATTTACCATTTTGCCGAGGTTGACAGGTGCGGCCCACTCGTTTTGAGCGTTCTTATAGATCACATACAAATCATTTTCTTCTACGCGTGGATTGTAGGCAACATTAGCTTTCAAACGGGCGCTGACAATCATGGCCTTTCCATCAGCCGAGAGACATGCCACAAAATGATCGCTTTCGTTGACAAAGGGTAACTTGATTTTTTCGGGGGCTGACCATGACTCCATTGAACGGTGGCGGGCGGTCATACCTTCGGGTGTTTGGAATATCATCGTGTTATTATCCGAGCTGATCGCAACGAGGTTATCCGATAAAGACGTGTTGACGGCTTTGCCCATGTTGCGGGCTGTTCGCCACATGCCGTTTTCCCAATGGCTGGTCCAAACGTCTTCCGAGTCATTCACTCCGCCCACATTGTCGGCCACATGCTGCCGGGCAAAATACAAGGTCAATCCATCAGTAGAAATGATGGGGCCCAACTCATCCCCTTCCGAGTTAACGCCAGCGCCCAGGTTTTCCTTTCGTGAGAACTTTTCAGAATCCTCAGCTACGCGCACTTGCTGAACCTGGTCAAAATAAAAGTTATCGACCAGCGCCTCAAGCGATGAAAAAACAAGAATGCCCGAGTATGAGCCAAAAAGCTGCATACCGCTGCGTTGGTCCACCACCTGGCCATTGATCAAAAATGAGTAAGTACCTCCTTTGCTTTCAACTCTCAATTGATTGAGTGCTGGTGCAAGTCGAATAGCAGGTGATTTCTTCCAACCCTTCAATTTACTCATGTCACCAGATGCCACGATGTACTCGCCTTCAGGCGAAATCATGAAGATATTGTAGTCACTTGATCCAACGCCCCAGGCGAGACCGATCGCGGCATCAGCTTCGGACTGCTTCACCTCAATATCAACACCCAGGCTGAAATCGCGCACAGGGTCAACATAAAAACTAACAAAGGCTTCAGCACCTTCTTCCGAGGTAGTCAGCCGGTATCGGCCATCGTGCAGCGCCATGAATTCATCAGTTGGCCAATTGCGCTTATTGGAGCTAAAATCTTCTTGAATGAGCTTTGATTGAGCTGGCAAGATAAAGGGGATTGCCACGCACGCGAAAACAAGCCATTTCATCGAAGAAATGGCCGCGAATGAAAACTTACGCTCAATGCCGTCACACTTCCGGCCATTCCATGTGACCATAAACACAAAATTTTAACCGATGAAAGGTAATCAAAAGATGCCATCAGGGGCAACCCGGCAGATCAGAGCGATCCGGTGCGCCCGCCATCGACCGGAAGGTTGATGCCGTTGATGTATCCGGCTGCGGGTGATGCTAAAAAGGCCACAGCTGCAGCCACTTCGGCAGCTTCTGCAATTCTTCCTGCAGGAATCTCACGCTCCATTTCCCGTTGGGCGTCTGCCAGGGACTTCCCAGACTTTTCCGCATTGTTGCGGATAAGGGCCTGCAGTCGACCCGTCATGGTGGCGCCCGGTAACACGTTGTTGACGGTAATGCCATCGGCCGCCAATTCGACCGAGAGTGTTTTGGCCCAATTTGCCACGGCACCCCGAATGGTATTGGATACGCCCAGGTTGCGAAGTGGAATCTTAACAGAAGTCGAAATGATATTGATAATCCGCCCGTACTTTTCCTCCTTCATGCCGGGCACCACAGCCTGTGTGATCATTTGATTACAAATCAGGTGGGCCGAGAAGGCCCGCAAGAATTCTTCAGGCGATGCCGTTAATGCAGGACCGGGCGAAGGTCCGCCCGTATTGTTAACCAGTATATGAACCCGATGATGCTGCATAAAATCCCCGATGCGCAGCCTAACCTCATGGGTAGAGTTAAAGTCGGCTACGACATAATTGTGGCGCTGGCCCGGTTTGGATGGCAGTTCGGCCACGGTCTGTTCCAGTTTCTCCTGGTCGCGGGCCACCAGCGTAACATGCGCCCCCAGTTGGGCGAGTTCAATTGCAGAAGCCTTGCCAATGCCCTGGGTGCTGCCGCACACCATGGCGCGTTTGCCGGTCAAATCCAGATTCATATAAATTGTGTGCGAATTTGGTACCTTACTTTCGATTTAACTCACAAATATGGCAATCCGCAGACCGTTCAACCTACATCAGTGGATAAAAGATAACCGGCACCTTCTAAAACCTCCGGTAAGCAATAAAAACCTATATGTTGATTCCGGTGATTACATCGTCATGATCGTGGCCGGCCCAAATGCCCGGAAGGACTACCATTACAACGAAACCGAAGAGTTGTACTATCAACTGGAAGGCAACATTACAGTCAAAATTCAAGAGGATGGCAAAGCTGTGGAGATTCCAATCAACGAAGGAGACATGTTTCTGCTTCCTGCGCGGGTTCCGCACTCTCCTATCCGCACACCCAACTCCATCGGGCTTGTCATTGAGTGCAAACGGGCATCGGCTGAAGATGATGGTTTGATGTGGTTTTGCGAAAAATGTAACCATAAACTGCACGAGTACAAGTTTCATCTGCACAACATTGAGACGGATTTTATTCCCCGCTTCCGCGAATTTTATGGATCGACTCAACTACGCACGTGTAAAAAATGCGGAACCGTGATGGAGGCTGATCCACGGTTTGTGTAGCCATGCGAATACAGGAACTTCAGCGTTTGCTTGAAGATACCCACAACCGCTTTGTTGAAGCGCTGGGCGAGCACACCTCGGATGGAGATCGCCCCAGAATTGCCGGCAAATGGTCGCCCGCTCAGCAGGCTGACCACCTTTACCGAAGCATTCGCCCGGTGAATCTGGCTTTTGCGCTGCCTGAATTCCTGTTGCGCCTGCTGTTTGGCAGTGCTAACCGACCATCCCGCTCCTATGATGAGGTAGTCGAAAAATATAAGCGCAAACTGGCGGAAGGTGGCCGCGCCTCGGGCGTCTTCCTACCTGGGTCACCACCACTATCAACCAGCGGATCTCGTATTCAACACGTTGCCCGCCAATTGACCAACCGCGTGGGGCGCTGCTCGGAGGAAAAGCTTGACCGGCTTCTGCTGCCGCACCCGCTCCTGGGCAAACTGACGTTACGCGAAATGATTTATTTTACCGCCTACCATGCTGAACATCACCGCCTTCAATTGAGTTAATCACGTAATCAGCTACACGGAATGTCCTCTTTTCAGAACTCCCTCCGCTATGCCCGACAGCAAGACCGGCTAGACCCGCTGCGCTCGTTTCGGTCCCAATTCCATCTGCCCAAAAGCAACGGGAAAAGCTGCATATACCTTTGCGGCAACTCCCTCGGACTTCAGCCCCGACTCACGCAGGACTTTGTCCAGCAAGAGCTTTCCGATTGGGCCAAGTTGGGTGTCGAGGGTCACTTTCACGCTCATCGGCCCTGGCTACATTACCACAAGTTCAGCAAGAAGTCGCTGGCCCGGCTGGTGGGTGCCCGGCCCACCGAGGTGGTCTCGATGAATCAACTGACCGTTAATCTGCATTTGTTGCTGGCCTCCTTCTACCAGCCAACCCCGGGGCGATACAAGATTTTAACAGAGGCGCATGCCTTCTCGTCCGATCAATATGCAGTGGAGTCTCAATTGAAATGGCACGGAATAAATCCTGGATTGGGCTGGGTGGAGTTAAAGCCCCGGCCAGGCGAATACACGCTGCGCACAGAAGACATTCTGGACGCCATCCAAGACCACGGAGACTCACTGGCCGTGGTCTTGTTGGGTGCCGTTCAATATTATTCCGGGCAGTTTTTTGATATTAAGGCGATCACACATGCCGCCCACCAGGTGGGTGCATTTGCCGGTTTTGATCTCGCCCATGCCATTGGAAATGTTCCGCTTGCTCTCCATGACCATAACGTTGACTTTGCGGTCTGGTGCAGTTACAAGTATCTCAACTCAGGCCCCGGAGGCATGGCCGGTTCTTTTGTTCACGACCGGCACGGATCGAACGCCAACCTGCCGCGGCTCGCGGGCTGGTGGGGCCATAACGAGAAGGAACGTTTTCAGATGAAGAAAGGATTCGTTCCCATGCCAGGCGCGGACGGCTGGCAGGTTTCGAATTTCCCGGTACTCAGCGGGGCAGCTCACCTGGCTTCGCTCAGGATTTTTGACCAGGCCGGAATCAAGGCATTGCGAAAAAAAAGTACCAAACTCACCGGGTATCTGGAGTTTCTATTGCGGAGCCTGCCGCAAGCCGATTCATTTTTCTCGATCATTACCCCTGCCGAGGAAGAGCAGCGGGGCTGCCAGCTTTCGATCTTAATGAAGCAAAACGGAAAAAAGGCGTTTGACCGGTTGACCCGCAAGGGCGTTATTGCCGACTGGCGCGAGCCGGATGTCATTCGAGTGGCCCCTGTACCCTTGTACAATTCCTTCGAAGATGTTTTTCGGTTTGTTGAGTTATTCAAGAATGCGTTAAAAAAATGAGCAATTTCTCTCGCCATATTGCCATCGTGGGTGCAGGATTGGTCGGTTCTTTACTGGCCATTTATCTCCGCAAACGTGGCTACCGCATCAGCGTTTTCGAGCGCAGGCCGGATATGCGCAGCAACCGGCTGGACAGTGGACGCTCCATCAATCTGGCATTAAGCAATCGCGGCATTCGTGCCCTTCACGAAGTGGGGTTGGAGGATTTGCTGCGCCAAAACGCGATACCTATGCACGGCCGCATGATGCATGACGTTCGCGGCCAACTCACGTATCAACCCTACGGAACGGATGGGCAGTACATCAACTCGGTTTCGCGTAGCGGCCTGAACAAGGTGTTGATGACGGAAGCGGAACGCCAGGGCGC
>ERZ1066128.152-NODE-152-length-32273-cov-11.503756_pt1 | contig 32273 bp, 38 predicted proteins | sample MGYA00382775_ERZ1066128 | MGnify/ENA primary metagenome ERZ1066128 (study PRJEB33369, sample SAMEA5778358) | biofilm metagenome | biome: Industrial cooling water; feature: Water cooling tower basin; material: Biofilm | place: United Arab Emirates | collected...
GGATGACCATCGCCGAGATGCTGACGGCCGCCCAGCTCACCGAGTGGAGCATGCTCCATGTCCGCGTCGGCGAGGTCCTCGTGCCGCGCGAGCAGTGGGAGCGGGTGCGGCCCAAGGCGGGGCGACTCGTCACCGTTAGCGCGGCGCCCCTGGGCGGCGGCGGCAACGGCGGCAAGAACCCGCTGCAGAGCGTTCTGACGATCGCGGTCCTGGCGGCGTCGATCGCCGCTCCGTACGCCCTGGCGGCCGCTGGTGTCGGTGGGCTGTTCACGAGCGCCGGCGCCCTGACGCTCCGCGGCGCTCTGCTCGCCGCGGGGGTGGGCATCGCCGGCACGCTGGCCGTCAGCGCCCTGATCCCGCCGCCGCGGCCCGTGCTGTCCGACGCCGGCATCGGCGACGGCGGGAACGCCGGCGCCAGCCTGGGCATCACTGGCGGCCGCAACGACAGCCGGCCCTACGGCGTCGTCCCCGTCGTCCTGGGAGATCTGCGGATCACCCCGCCCCAGGCCGCCAAGCCCTTCACCGAGATCGTCGGGGACGATCAGTACCTGCGAATGCTCTTCGTGCTGGGCTACGGCCCCCTCGAGGTCTCCGACATCCGCATCGGCGAGACCTCGATCGAAGAGTACGAGGGCGTGGAGTACGAGCTCCGAAGCGGCGTCGCCGGCGAGGCTCCAATCACGCTCTACCCCCAGGTCATCGATGAGACGCCGTACAACGTGCTGGTCGAGTCCGGCGCGGGATGGATCGTCCGCACCACCGACCCCGACACGGCGGAGATCTCCGTCGACCTGACGTTCCCCCAGGGCCTGGTGCGGATCGCCGACGACGGCAAGAAGTCCAACGCCTCCGTCGCGCTCGAGATCCAGTACGCCCCGGCCGGGTCGAACGCCTGGCAGGGCGTGAACAGCGTCTCGCCGGTGACCGAGCGCGGCATGGACCTGCTCTTCCGCACGCCCGAGGTGGTGTTCGGCGGCAGCGGCTTGCACGCCGGCGAGATCGCCTGGGGCTCGGTCTACGGCGGGACGAAGCCGGCGTACCTGCCGGCGGACGGCTTCAGCTGGGAGGCCACGGGCTGGCTCTACGCCCCGACCACGGGCCAGTACGTTTTCGCCGTCGACGGCTCCGATGCCTGCGACATCTCGATCGACGGCGCCAAGGTCATCGACTACTACGGCCAGCACGACGCGGCTGGAGACCTCCAGAACGCGTACAACTTCCTCCAGCTCACCGCAGGCTGGCACATGTTCCGGGCCCGGGTAGAGTCGCGGAGCGGCAATGGCGGCTCCCTGGCGTGCGGATGGATCAAGCCGGGTGACCCGCCCGCGTTCTCGATCATCCCCGCCAGCTCGTTCTCCCGCACGGCCGGTGGAACCACGGGCCAGCTCAGCTACCGGTGGTTCCGGACCGAGATCTACGGCGCGGCCCAGCTCAACGTCACCGAGGCGCGGGCGGACATGATCCGCCGGAATCAAAGCTTCGCCGTTCCCCCCGGCCAGTACGACGTCCGCATCCGCCGCATCACGCCCGACACCAACGACCAGCGGATCCTCGACAAGGTCTACCTCACCGCGATTCGGTCGGTGAAAGCTCAGGACCCGGTGAAGCTCGCCGGCGTGGCGCGGCTTGCCGTCCGCATCAAGGCCACGAATCAGCTCAACGGTGTCGTCGACACCCTCAACTGCCGGGTGCGATCGATCCTCCCGGACTGGGACGCGGCCTCAGGCACCTGGATCACCCGCGCGACCTCCAACCCCGCGAGCCACTATCGGGCGCTGCTGCAGGGTCCGGCGAACAAGCGGCCCCTGGCGGATGACCGCGTCGATCTGGCGTCCCTCGAGGAGTGGCACGAGTACTGCGACGATCAGGCCTTCCAGTGCAACGCCGCGATCGACTTCGCCGGCACGCTCTTCGAGCGACTGCGCGACGTGGCCGCGACCGGGCGGGCGACCTTTGGCATGCGCGACGGCAAGTACTCCGTCGTCCGCGACGTCCGCCAGAGCGTTCCGGTCCAGCACTTCACCCCCCGCAACTCGCGCGACTTCAGGGGCTCGAAGGTCTTCGCCGACATCCCGCACGCGCTGCGGGTGCAGTTCCTCGATCGCGACAACAACTTCGAGCGCGGCGAGCGGATCGTCCTGAACGACGGGTACCAGATCGACGGGAAGGACGCGTTCGGGAACGCCGCCCCGGCGCTCCCGCCAGCGACCGAGTACGAGACGCTCGAGATGTTCGGCGTCACCAGCGCCGAGGAAGCATGGAAGCACGGGCGGTATCACCTCGCTGTGGCGCGGCTCCGCCCCGAGAGTTACGAGATCTCGACCGACATCGAGCACCTGGTGTGCAACCGCGGCGACCTGGTCCTGGTCACGCATGACGTGCCGCTGTTCGGCCTGGGCTTCGGCCGCGTGGTCCGCACCATCGTCGACACCGACAACAACCAGCTCGGCTTGGTGCTCGACTCCAAGGTCACCATGGAAGCGGGCAAGACGTACAGCATCCGCGTCCGCCTCGAGGACGGCACGAGCTTCATCCGGTTCCTTCAGACCGAGGAGGGGGAGCAGACCAAGGTCCGGTTCGTCGGCCCCGTCGCCCCGGCGGAGCGGCGCCCCGCGGCCGACAACCTGTTCATGTTCGGGGAGATGGGCCTCGAGAGTCGCGAGCTGATCGTCAAGTCGATCGAGATTGATCCTGACCTCGGTGCCCGGATCAGCCTGGTCGACCACGCTCCTGCGGTGCACGACGCCGACGTGGGTGAGATCCCGCCGTACGTCCCCGGCACAAGCTTCCAGCCCGAGTACCTCGACCGGCCCGACCCGCCGGTCATCGAGCAGATCCGCTCCGACGACTTCGTCATCATCCGCAACAACCAGGACGGCTCGCTGGTGCACCGGATGGTGATCTCGCTCCGCCGGCCGAGCAGCTCCAAGCCGCTCCCGGTCGAGGCGCAGGTCCGCCTCCGTCCCAAGCCCGCGCCGCCGGCGACGCCGCTGGGACCCTGGGTGACGTACACGAAGCTGCCGATCGACGACAACCAGGTGAGCATCCTCGGTGTCGAGAGCGGCGTCACCTACGCCATCCAGATCCGCGTCATCAGCGCCAAGGGCGTGGCGTCGGTCTGGGTCGAGGCCGAGCACACGGTCATCGGCAAGATCATCCCGCCGCCGAACGTCCAGGCCTTCGACGTGAAGCGGTTGAGCGACGGCACCCGCTCGTACTCCTGGGTCCTCGGAACCGTGCCGCCGGACATCGCCGGCGTGAAAATCCGCTACGGCGATTCGAACACGCCGCAGAACTGGGACCTCCTCGAGGACCTGCACGACGGCCTCCTCGAGGGGGCGAGCCCGGCCGAGCTCAACGTCCCGCCTCAGGGCGACTGGATCTTCGCGATCAAGATGGTCGACACCGCGGGCGCCGAGAGCGAGCAGGCCCTGTTCGTGACCAAGTCCCTCGGAGCCCCGCGTCAGCCCGAGGTCGCGATCTCGCGGGACGCCCGGGCGCTCGGTTGGCCCGGCATCAAGACCGACTGCTCGGTCTCGGCCGAGGACTTCCTTGTTGCCGACGACCGCGCGACGTGGGACACCCTCGCCTCGGTCTACAACGTCTCGACCTGGGACGCATTCTGGCGGTGGCAGCTCGACCCGAAGAACCCGATCGTGTACGAGCACCCGGTCATCGACATCGGCGTGGTCCTGGACTTCGAGCCCCAGGCGACGGCGAAGGTTGACGGCACGGCGTTCATCGAGGTGGCCTGGTCGAGCGACGGCACGACGTATCTGGACTGGACGGACATCAAGACGCTGGCGGGATCCACGGTGCGAGCCCGTTACATCAAGTTCCGGGTCACCGTCACCCAGACACCCGGTCAGATCGCGGTCATCCGCGACTTTGTGATGCTCCCTCGAGCCGAGACGGTCGAGGAGAACCTGCAGGACATCAACACCGCGCTACTGGGTCCGGCCAACAGGCTGGCCGCCGGCGACGTGATCTTGCCGGTGTCGCGCGGGGTGTTCGCGATCATCAAGCACGTCGGCGTGACGTTCAACGGCGCCGGGGCGGGCTGGTCTTGGGAGGTCGTGAACAAGTTTGGAGATCCGGGCCCCCGCGTTCGGCTCTACAACGCCGCGGGCGTGCTCGCGGACACGACAATCGACGCGACGATTCGAGGTCTGAAGTCGATCGACGGGTCGACGGCGGAGCTCCCGGCGGGAAGGATGCGATTCAACGCCCGTGCGAACACGGTCCTGGTCGCGGTTCTCTGATCGGAGGTCTTTGTGGCGGACAGCACGCTTGCAGTTATCGATGCGAACGGTGCGACCAAGACCCTGAAGGTCGACGACACGGCGGGCATCATCACCCCGAAGCACCTGATCGACGGCACCGCGACCGTCTCGGTCAGCAACACCCCCAACGTCGCGGTCACGTCGCTGGTCAGTTTGCCGGCGGGATCGAACGCGATCGGGAGCATCAGCGCCATCGGCGAAGGTGCGGTGCCTGGCGAGGGCGTCTATGTCAGCACCAGCAAGCTACCGGTGAAGCGGGCCTTCGCGAACATCAACCAGTCCACCACGGACGGCTCGGTCGTGGCGGCCGTGACCAGCAAGAAGATCCGAGTCGTTGCGCTGGTCCTGCACGCCGGCGGTTCGGCAACGACGATCACGCTGAACAGCAAGCCTGCGGGTGCCGGCGCGGCGATCTCCGCGGCTCATGCGCTTGCGGCGTACGGGTCTCTTGTGCTCCCGTTCGCGGCCGCCGGGTGGCTCGAGACGGCTCAGGGCGAGGGGCTGTCGGCAACGACCGGCGCTGGCGCGAGCGTCGGCGTCGAGGTCCTTTACGTCGAAGCCTGAGGAGGTGTCGGATGGCAGCTTCAGAAGTTGAAGTTCGGGTCAGCTGTGACAGTACCGAGCTTCGGAATCTCGGCTGGTTCGTGTGCTGGTGTCTCAAGCATCTGCCCGTCTGGATCTGCCCTGCGTTCGTCGTCTTTCTGGACTGGGACTCCAGCGGCACAAACGCAAAGCTCCGGATTAGGCCCACGTATCGACCCAAGTCCTTCACGGACCGCGACCACGTGTGCGTCATCAGGAAAGAACGCGCGTCGCCCACCATTGCCGGAGATAACTAATGGCCTGGCCCGTGACACCCGGATTCGGAACCACGAACGTCGACGCTGGCAGCGACTCGCCGGCTTCGGCGCGGTCCGACATCAAGGCCGCGATGGACGACCTGACCAACGTCATCACCGCCAGAGGGGCGGCGAACGGTGTCGCAAGCCTGGACGGCTCCGGCAAGGTCCCGGTGGGACAGCTGCCTTCCTCGAGCGTCGGCGGACTGCTGGGCTATCGAGCTTGGCTGAACCCCGGGAACTTCACCTTCGACGTTCCGACCGGCGTCACCAAGATCAAGGCGACCGTCGTCGCCGGCGGCGGCGGCGGATCGACCGGCGGCGGGTCGGGCAAGGGCGGCGGCGCGGGTGGTCACATTGTCGGCGTGCTGGCGTGCTCTGCCGGCCAGACGCTGCTGGTAAACGTCGGCGCTGGCGGTGCGGGTGGCATCGACATCGGCACGCCCAACGGTTCCCCAGGGGGCGACTCCGGTGTCCAGGTCCCCGCGGGGAACTACCTCACGGCGTACGGCGGCCAGGGCGGTACCCAGTCCACCGGTGGCACTGGTGGCTCGGTGGCCCATTCAGTGGCGAACCCGCCCTTCTACCGAGTCGGTGAGAACGGCGGCGCGTCCGGCGGACTGACGGACTTCTCGCCCAAGTCGGCTCCCGCCCGCAACGGGCACGGCGGTGCCGGCGGCGACCCCGGCGCGGTGGGCAACGCTGGCCAGTCCGGCTTCATCATCCTCGAGTGGTGATCACGCCGTACAGATTTCCACGATCGGTGTACAAAGTTGAAATCTGGCGTGCACTTTTCAACCTGAGTTCAAATGCCAATGCCGGTGGCGATCGCCAACCGGTTCGATCCCCGGGCCGGCTCGTCCCAGGAGATGATCAGACGCATGGCGTCGACGCTGGGCGTCCGGCCCGCCCCGCCGTTGTCGTTGGCCTGCAGGAAGCCGGTCATGATCTTGAAGTTGGCTCCCCGAAGATCCGCCGCCGCGATCGGTGTGCCGGCTCGGCCGCCGAAGATCGGGTTGCCGCCGCTGTTCATGTCGACACTCGAGCCAGCGCTCGAGGGAAGAGTGAACCCGCCCTCACGCACACCAGCCGATGCGTTGGTCTGAGCCGATCGCACGCGACCGTACACCAGGATGCCGGCGGGCGTGGAGATCGCGAAGATCCGCGGCGTGAGGCCGACAAGCGTGGCCAAGGCTGACATGCGAGCACTGATAGTGCTGGTCCCGTCGCCGTCCCAGACCCAGTCTCCGAACTCGATGTTCTGAGACACCCAGTTGTTGTTGGCCAGCGACGGAGGGGAGAAGGTCGTTACGACGCTATCGACTTGGCCGCCGGCATTGGCGACATCCGTCCACGTCGACGCCCCAACGCCGACGTCCCCGCCGAAGACACTGCCGACCGCGACGGCGCTCGTGCTGTAAAAGGTCTCGACGGGCATGGGTTCCTCACAGGCTCAGGCCGAGGCGGACGGCGATCGGGTGGGTGGAGAGGCGAACGCCCACGCCGGGCGGGGTGTGATCGATGGTCAAGCGAACGCCGTTGAATCCCATCTCCGGGCTGCACTCGCTGGCAGACTCGCCGTTGAATCCCATGCGACCGTTGATGCCGAACCCGGCATCGCGGAGCTGGGCCGCGCTGGGGAGGTTCAAGAAGAAGTCCGCGATCGGGTCGGTCCGGTAGAAATAGAACGACGTGCCGGCGTAATCGAAGAACTGATTCGAATCCAACACCGGTCCGAACGCGCCAGCGGCAGTACGGAGCTGGTACTGGAAGAAGTAGGCGTTGGTCCCGAGGCCAGATGTTGCAGTCAGGCCCATGTCGGCGTCGCTGGTGCGCTTGTTCAGACTGACGTTTGTGATCGTCGATCCGGCTGCGACAACGCTTGCCAGCGAAGCGTCGTCGCCAAGACGAAGCCAACTCGACAGCCGGAACATCTTCGAGTACAAGCCGAGCCCCACTGATTGAATCGGAGTCCGCATGAACTCGTTTGCCGCCGGGGCATAGACCCCGTTTGCCGGGGGCGTCAACGAACCGTCGTTGGTGTTCAGCGCGGCGTCAAACGCGGCCTTATTCAGGTTGCTCCACGAAGTGGCACCGAGCCCTTCAATGAGCAGGCCTTCCGCGGCAGCGGGCTGGGTGGCCGCCGATGGATAGAAGACATCGATCGGCACCTCACGCCTCCGCGGTCAGACGCTCGTACAGGAAGTCGCCGACAACCTTGCCCGCGATTTCAGGATCGTTCATCGTGTCGTACACACGGATGATGACCGAGGATCGAATGCCGGCGTTGGCGGTTTGGGCCTCGGCGTCGGCCACATCGTTCACGGCTTTCGCCCTCATAATCAGCATCTGGCTCGGGGCTTGTCCGACGACCTGAAGATCGGTGATTGCAAACTTGCGCGCCGGCATGAATGGCTCCGTCCAGTGGCTCACCCGTTCTCTTCGTCGTCGTCGGGCTTGATGCCCAGATGACGCATGATCTTGCGGTTGTCACGCTCGGATTGCCGCACTCGGGCCCGGAGTTTGAAGTACTCGTGACCGACGGTCCAAGTGGCGCCGACGGCAAAGGCGAGGATGACAACCACGACCGGCAGAGTCAGACTCATGGCCGACGCGTCGTTGGTCGCGACTTCGGCTGCGACAGCAACGACTCCAAGCCCGAAAAGCGGCCAACAGAGCAGGGCGGCGAAAAGTGAAAGCGTCAGGGATCGGCTGTTCCGAACCACGCACCGCCGCTGCCGCCGTTGCCGAGCGGTTGCACGAGGTCCAATTCTTGTGGAAGAAGTCGCGCTCATCGGGGCTCCACGAGGAAAAGGTGGGGCGGCGCAGCAGCGGGGCCAGGTGGGGTTTGGCATTCCCGGTGCGCCGCCCCGTGGATCAGGCGGCCTTGTTGGCGGCGGTGTCGGCGACGACGCTCGCGGGCGCAAGCTTGAGAAGCGAGGCACGGACGATCTGGTCGGTCGCGACGCGGCGGCCCTCGTCGTACGAGCTGTCGGCGACCTGCTTGATCTGCTCGGCGTGCCGGGCCTGGAGCTCGGCAAACTTCTGCGAGTCTCCTGGCTTACGCATGAACAGGCCCGTCAGCAGGGTGATTGCGGGAATGGCCAGGCCGACGCCCGGGACTTGTGACGCGACTGCAGGCAGAACTTCCTGCAAGCCAAAGTTCATGAGCGAGCGGAGCTGGTCGGCCTTGGCCTGGGCGTCGTCCTGTCGCTTCGCGAGCTTGATGGCCGTGCGTTCGAACTGGGCCTGCAGGTCTCGCTGGGCGGCGGCGATGCGAGCATGGTCCGCGGCCGCGTCGTCCTCGACGGACTCAAGTCGGGCCGAGGCCTCCCGCTGCAGCTGGGCGATCTGGTCGGCCACGTCGCGCTCGATGTTCTTGGTGATCTTGGTCAGGGCCTTGGAGATCTTCGCGGCCTCGTCGGCGGCTTTGTCGGCCCTTTCCTTCACCTTGGCCTCGTAGTCCTCGCGGACTTCCTTGAACTGGCTGAGTGGAACCTTCGCCGGGGCTCCGGTCTCGTCGCGGACTTCCTTGGGGACGTCGACTTTGACGATGTCCTCCGGCTGAGAACAGCCAGACAGAAACATGCACGCGATGAAGGCGGTGAGCCAGACCAGGACCGTGAGTGCTCGCATGGCGGATCTCCGAGAGGCTGATCAGGCCTCGGCGCGATCCTACCGGCGAGCTGGTGCGTGGCAACCGGCTCGCTTCATGGCCGCGAGTGCTCGTCGCACCTTGCGCTCCGCCCGAGTCTGCTCGGCCTGAGCGACGAGGTCTTGGCGATAGTCCTCGATGTCCCCGGCAGCTTCATGGGCTGCAATCGAAAGCGTGCTCTGAATCAGGCTCAGCAGCATCTTTCGGCGAGCCGCGTTCCGACAAGCACGGAGCTCGGCCGCCAGGCGGTAGCATTCGGCGCCGAGCTCACACAAGAGCCCGTGCACCGCCGCCGGCTCGGGAAGAACCGGCGACGGTGCGGGCGAAGGAGATGGCGACGGACGATCAGGCATTGGTCCATTTCTGGATGCGATCGCGGACGACCTCCCAGAACGCAATGCACTCACGCTGGTTCCAGTTCCAGGAGAAGTTTCCGTCGCGGCCGAGCCACAGCGCGGCGTCAACCTGCATGTCGCGGATGAGGTCGAGCTGGGTCTCGATGTACCTCTCCGACAGCGGTGCCCGAGCAAAGCCGCCGGTGGCTTTCCAGTGGGCGCACGGCGAGATGTATGCGACAACCCGCTTCCCGTACGCTTTCGCGGCTTCGATGGTGGGAGCGGCCCAGTCCACCCATTGCGACGCGTCCGGGCCCGAGGCGTAGAGCTGGCAGTAGATGATCTGGACGTCATTCGCCAGCCCGCCTGGGCCTTCGTGCACCTTGTTCGCTGCCCACCAGTTGACGATGTGTCGGCTGCGGTCCGGATGCCGGCGGAGAATGTTCCAGTTGACCTCGGTGCAGGGCATCAAGCCGTAGAAGCCAGCGGCCCCCGTGTATCCGCCGTCGCGATACGCCTGGAGGATGGCCCGCGCGACGTCGCCATCGGTCTGTATGTCGGTCAGCGTCCAGTCCCGAGCGTCCATCCGCAGGTCGCGGACTTTGCCGATCTTGGGGTCGAAGACGTCTTCGAAGTCGATCGACAGCGGGATCGTGTCGTCCATAGTCGCGGCGTGCCGTCGCACCGCCGCGAGGTCGATCACCATCTTCCCATCGGCCTCGCCGAGCTTCGGCCACCAGCGGCGGTTCTCCTCGTAGATGCGAGCGAGCTGCAGCTGCTCTGGGGGCGGCATGTCGCGGATGTCGAGCAGGCTGAACAGCACGGTCTTCCGCGGTCGCGGCGACCGCAACCCGCCGGCGCCGCGGAACGCCACCGTCTCGTTCCTGGGCATGACGGTCGCGACTCGGCCTGGCGGCTGCCCGTCGTTCGGAGCGACACCAGCCAGGTCAGTAGAGATGTTCACATTGATTGCGGGGATCTCAGCCATGAGTGTTCCTTTCGTGAGCGTTGTCAAAACCCCAGCTCTTCGTTCTTGGCTCGAGCCGCACGCTGCAGCTTGAGGTGGAGCTGGGTTGGTTGGGGGGCGTCGAGCAGGTTGCGGGTTGCCTTGACCTCTGCGTGCAGGCTCTCGATGGTCGCGACGAGGTCGGCGAAGACCTTGACCCGGTCGTACAGGCGATGCTGCAGGGCGCGAACTTCCTGGCGGAGCAGCGGTTTCGCAGAGACGTCAGTGTCTTTGCTGGGCTTGGTCATCAGGCCTCCTGAGCCGCGGGCGAAAGGAACGCCGCCGGCGCGGCGGCGATGGTCGTCTTGTTCGGATAGGTGATCAGGCCAATCGAGCTGAGCGACGACAGCAGGGTGCGGAAGGTGCCCGACGTCACCTCGTAGCCAGCGAGCTCGGCGACGTGCGTCCGCGAGAGGGTCTTGGGCTCCTCGCATCCGTCAGTCAGGACGGTGAAGACCTTGATCTGCGGACCGGTGAGCTTGCGGCAGATCTTCGAGTGCAGTTCCTTGTTCGTGCCGGGCGCCTGATCGTGATTGGCGGCCGTGTCGCCGAGCTCCGTCAGGGCCAGGCAGTTCCCGTTATCGTACTGGATCAGACCAGCCTGAACGCAAGAGCTCAGCAGCGTGCGCCATGTCCCCGAGGTCGGCGTGTAGCCGGCGATGAACGCGACGCTTTCCCGCCGAGGTCCGTAGATCCCGCACGACTCCCACCAGGCGATGGCATCGAGCACCCTCTGCTGAGGACCCGTGAGGCCTTCGGCTTTGCTCCCGACGGAGGCGGCCCGATTGCCGCCTCCGGAGCCTGCCGCGGCTGGAGCCGCGGGCGTCTTGGCCGGCGACCTGCTCGCCAACGCCGGCCGCACCTGGGGAATGGGAGTAGACGGGCGCCCGCTGGCTGCCTGCTGCAGCGCGGGTACGTTGACGATGTTGAGCTTCCCGAGATCGGCGAGCAGTTGGTTCAGCGTGACGTCGGCTCCGCTGATCCAACGTCTGAGGCTGGTCGAGTACTGCTGCAGCTCGGACGCGAACGTCCTGTAGCGATCGATCTCTTCCTTCGCCTTGCCGAGCTCGCCAGCGTCGATCTGCACCGGAGTGGCCAGCGCCGTCTGCAGCTTGGCCCTGAGGTCCTTGATCTCAGCTTTCAGCTTCGCCGGGTCGTTAGCCTGGACCTCGGCTTGGACGTTGGCGAGCTTGGCGGAGATCTCCGACAGGTCCACCGAGGCCCAGCCCTTCGGCGCCTCGGCGTCGACGCTGTCGGGCGTTGCGCTCGAGTCGAAGGTCTCGATGCGGGGGAAGTGAACCTGGTGCAGGATCTCGGCCGTCGGGGCGTAGATCCAGCCGTGCCCGGTCTGCAGCCTGGCCAGTGAGTCCATGACCTGCTGGGACGACTTGCGATCGCCGACGCCGTCGACCCAGGCTTTGACCGCGTCGCGGTCCTGCACCGAGATCACCCGCATGGCGAACAGGACCTGGGCCTGGGTGAGCGAATCCTTGTGCACCTTGGCGGGGCGCTGGCTCGAGAGCACGATCTGGAACCCGAGCGACCGGCCCTGGCTGAGCAGCTTGTTCGTCCAGTGCAGGAGCATGTTCTCCTCCCGCATGGGACGCTGCGGAGCGAACTCGTGCGCCTCCTCGAGGACCAGGGTGATCCGGGCCCGGTTCTTCTTGAAGATCGCCTCGTAGAAGTCGACCATGAACCGGCACTTGCCGTCCTGGCTGAAGTGCTTGAGGTCGATGATCGCCGGTCGGTTGCCCGTGGCGATCAGCTCGCCGACGACGGCTCCCGAGGTTGGGTTGATCTGCACGTCGGCGTGATCACCGCCGAAGATGACAACCGGGAAGCCGGCAGACTTGCCGTCGGCCGACGACTTCAGGCCCCACCAGTCGCCCTTGGGGTCGATGATGCAGACACGCTCGCCGGCCTTGAGCAGCTTCTCGATGACGCCGCGGACGGCGTAGGACTTGCCCGAGCCGGTGATACCCAGCACGGCCCAGTGGTGCTTCATCGCATCGGTAGGAAGTTCGACGGTGGTGGTGATCTTCATTCTGCAAACTCCGATTGAGTCGGTGTCGTGGTCGTCGCGCCGTTGCTGAGTGCCCATTCGCGAGCGCGGGATTTCTCTGCGGTCGCGGCAAGCTTGAATGCGAGCTGCTCGGCTTCGTCGGCGGACAGCCGGCTGGCTATGCCCAAAGGCCCGAAGAACACCGAGTCTTTCACGATCACGGTGCCGTTGGCTCCAATCTCAACTTCAAAGGGAACTGCAGTCACGGCGCGGCCTCCTGAAACAGCGCTTCTTCGTCTACGCGCTCGGGCAGGCGGGACAGCCGGATCACCAGGCCCGGCTGTGAGTCCATCGCGCGGTACAGCTTGGCGATTGCCCCGAAGCAAACGTCCTTGTCGTCCAGCCAGAACCCGCCGACTTGGGTGATGGCGTCCATGATCGCCTTGTCGATGTTGTCGCGGTCGGGCTTCTGCCTGCACCAGATGGCATGCCGCGGCGACGTTGGCTTCATCAGGTACTGCGGTCGCTCCATGTACGCGATCCAATCCAACCGAATCGGTCCGTCCCACGGCTGATCGGGCCTGCGCGATTGGGCGAACAGTGCGATCTTCTGCTTGTACGCGACCGACTCGGCCGGCGAGTACATCTGGATGAACTTCTTCCCACCGCGGCCCTTGCGGAACCCAGCACGTGGGCGCTGCATGCCCTCGGGCTCGCCCGGCACAGTGAACTGGATGATCTTGGTGTCGATCAAGGTGCCTGCTCCTTCACGAAGTCCTCGACAGACAATTTGGCTTCGGGCTTGGGCACAACCAGTTGCAGTAGCTGTTCGGTGAGCCGCTTTGTGTACACGACAACGATCGCGGCAGCGACATGTGGCTCCGCCTTTACCCGAGCGATCTCTTCCTCTGTCATGCACATGCGAACGCCAAAGCTGCGAGCAGGCGTTTCGCGCAGGTCTTCCAGTTCACAGATCCGATTGAGCTCCCGTTCGGCGCGTCGCAGCGAGACGCTCACGGATTGCAGCTGTCTCTGTGCCTCGCGTCGTCGATCTGTTTCCAGCGCTCGTCGGTAGTTGGCCGCCCATGCAACCTTTTCAAGACGCTTGACCCTTGCCCGGAGGCGATTGGCCTTCCTGCTCATGAACGGGCCTCCTGGATGTACTTGTCGATGAGAACGCCCTCGAGGTGATCGAGCTCGTGCTGGACGCACCGCGCGGCGAGTCCTTCGAACTTCAGTGTCGAACGACGGATCGGGGCCCAGGCGAAGGCTTCCGGCCCGTACCGGAGCACTCGGGCCTCAATCTCGATCACGCGGTGTCGGCGCACCCAGACCTTCTTGTCGGGCATTGAGAGGCAGCCTTCCTCGCCGAGCTCGTCCTTCGCCCCAAACGTCCGCTTGATGACGGGATCGTGCAGCACGCACCATTGCCGCGGCAGCTGCTTCGGCGCGATAGCCACGACGATCAGACGCCAGGGCAGACCGACTTGCGGCGCGGCGAGGCCGATGCCGTTGAACCGTTTGCAGATCTCGATCATCTCCAGCGACACGGCGTTCGCCTGCTGCACGTCGGGGATGACGTCCGCGCGTTGCCGAAGGACCGGATCACTCGCCGGCACGAGCTTGATGTTGGATGACATCAGAGCCTCCTCCCGTTGACCACGAGGTTGTCGCGGAGGTGCGGCTCGATGTAGGGCATGCGGCACAGGCGGAAGGCGTCGGCCTCGCTGGTGACGCGGACGCGATCGCCGGCGGCGTCCACCAGGTGCCCGTCGATCGACGCCTGGCGATCCCGCGAGATGTTGAAGGCCTGCTTCCACTTGCCCAGGAAGTACGGCCCAAACTCCGCCGGCCCGGTCCGCATGATCTCGATCCAGCCGCGGTTGCCCTCGTCGTGGGCGTAGCGGTTGATCTGCACCGGGATCTGCGTGCGGGCTCCGGTCGCTGCATCCTCGAGCGTCGCGAGGAGCGAGCAGCACTTGAACCCGCGCTTGAAACCCTCGGTCGCGACGGCCACGGCCTTGGGATTCGGGAACAGACCTTCCGCTTTCAGAGTCGGAGCGATCGCGTCATAGAGCGTGTCGCGTGACGGATCGACTGGCAGCGGCGCCACGAACTCCAGATCGCCGACGTCGGGACGCTGCCGACGCACCGAACCGACGACCATGCACTGGTACGTCGGCATATGCCAGAGCGTCATCAACGCCTTCGCGGCGTCCTGGGCGCGGGCGAGCGGAAGGCGAGGGCCGGCACTCACAGGGCACCTCGGGGCGCGGTGAACGTCCTGGCCGTCGGGGTTGTCCAGACGTCCTCGATCATGCGAAGGCGGGTGTTCGGCCCGAAGCGGAGGTACTCCTCGTTCAGACGCTTGACCTTCCAGGTCCCGCTCTCCCCCGCGACCAGGTACTGCTCGAGCGCCTTCGCGTCTTGAGTGAGGATCTTCACGACGTTAGCGCAGTTGTCCCGGTAGACCAAGATGGCCGTCTCAGGCTCGATGCTGGCATGCGATTCGATCGGGATGCCGGGAGCGAAGATGTTCATGGCTTGAGGTCCTTCTTGCTGGGCGTCTTCCGACGCCGGCGGCGGTAGGGGAGAAGCGGGGTTGAGCTGGGCGGATAACGGCTGGCGATCTGGGCGTCGATCTCGCCGGACCGACGCCGGCAGGTGCTGCACAGCGCGTGATCGCCCTCGAGGCGACGCCCGCACTGGCAGCGGGTCATTCGTCCTCCTGGTCGTCGTCCTCGTCGTCGGCGTGCCTCTTGAAGCCGGACTTCTTGTCGGTCGCTCTCGCCTTCGCCAGCTTGGCCAGCTCCCGATCAACGAAGGTCTTCTCAACCGGTGGGGCCTCGACCTGGACGCCCAGCGTGCTCAGGATCTTGGCGATGAACAGCGGGTCGTAGTTCCCCGAGTCCAGGTCACCGAACAGACCGAGCTTCGTGCCGCACATCCCCTCGAGCGCGACCAGTCCTTCAAGGTTCGGAGTCTCAATCAGTCGCAGAGCCCGGAGGATCTCGGGAGACTCGAAGTCCTTGGGCTTCGCGTTGTAGCTGGCCGCCTTCTGCCAGGCCTTGACGTTCTTGGCCACCGTGAACATCGCCCAGCGTCCGGGCATCGCGGCCAGGTAAGAAGCCATCGCGGGGTTGGCGATCTTGTCGCGCCACGCGTGCACCGCGTGGCGATACGCGCCTTCGCCCGCCCAGATTGCCTGCTGACGCTCGTGATCGTGTCGGGGCTGCTGTTGGCGCTTGCCAGCGGAGGGCTTGGCCTTTCCAGCCTGCGCCCGAGCTTCCAGTCTGGTGTTCACGCGCTCGGTGACAACTCCGGACTTGACGAACTTCGGCGTGACCTCGGCGATGCTGGACCCCGACAGCAGCTTCGCAGCGTCAGGCTTCCTCGCTGCCTTCGCCGGCTCGTACCGGTTGATCACCTTGGTCGCGGCGGACGAGACGGCACGATTTGCCTCGGCCGTCTTCTCGATGTAGCAGGAGGGCTTGGTGCAGACGCCGGACTTGGGCTCGGGCCGCTTCTCTCCAGCGCCCCAGTAGCCCTTGGCGACCTTGTTGGCGTGCCGCGGGTCGTCGCCGAAGAACTGCGAACCCTCGAACAGGCCCGGATTGTTCAGCGAGTTGTGCGGGCACTCAGAGCAGGCGGGCTTGCCGCCGAAGGCGACTCCGAGCTGCCAAGGCACATGCGTCAGCGAGTACAGGCTCCCGGCGACCCGGCGCTTCAGATCGTCGATGTCGCCTGGCTGACCGTCCGAACGACTCTGGCGGCCGTCAATCGCGAACTCCGCGGCCAGCTCATCTCTGGTTCTCGGGTCCGCGACCTTGGCGATTTCGCGGGCATGCGTCAGCGGCAAACGGCCGGACGACACCAGCTCGCGTGCCTTGCCGCTGAAGCCGGAAAGGAACATGCGGTCGCGGACCCAGGCGACAGGCTTGCCGACGCGGTCCGCTGTCCTGGCGATCGCCTCAGCACGGAGCAGGGCCAGATACGACACAGACGGACCCTTGTCAGCAAGATCCTTCGAAGATGCCTCCCGCCATTGCCTGAGACGCTCGGCCAGCTTGATGTCGAAGATGTCAGCGATCGCCAGGGCTTCACCGATCGGCGACGGGTCGAGCCGGTGGATGTTCTCAACCGCACGCGCCTCGACGAGCTGTTGGTCCAGCACCGGATCGATCGCGGTCGCATCACGGACGATGCCGGGGGTCCGCTCATGCTTCAGGAGCCGTGCGGCGCGGAGTCGACGCTCGCCGAAGATCAGTTCGAACCGCCCGTTGCTCTTCTTGGCGACCAGGATCGGCTGCTGCATGCCCACGGTGGCGATGGACTGCGCCAGCTCAGGGATGCCCAGCTCCTCATCGCTCATGCCTTGGCGGTCGGTCTTCGACTTGGGGATGTCGATCAGTGCGACGGGGATCTGCTGGACCTCTCCAGCCAACATCGACTCTTTGCCCGGCATCACCCCCGGCGGAAGCACCAGCGGCTTGGGCTCGGTGGTTCCCCGCGGCTTGGCGGCGCGGCTGGTCTTTGCTTGCTTCTTCGCTACGGTGTTCATGGGTCCAACTCCTTCGGGTCCAACTCGCCGGCGGTGACTTCTCCCAGTCCCGCCGGTCTTCACTTGCGGCCGCGACGCGCGGCCTGGGTCGATCTCTTCTTCTGGGCGCGGAGCGGTTTCAGGTGATCCGGCCGCGGCAGTGGCGCCTTCTCGATCCGAGGGCCGGCTTTGGCGGGGCGGATGACGGGTGCCTGCAGCGGGCCCAGCACGCCGGCGAACTCGACCAGGAGCACCTTCTTGCCGCCGCAGTCGACCATGCCCGTCGTCCAGTCGAAGGCGTCGAACGGGCGGCACAGAGCCGCTTCGATCTGGGCCTCGAGCCCCTCTTCGTCGTGGGCGACGATGGGCGAGAACGGCCCATTCGGAAGGCGGCGGAGGATGAAGCGACCCGGCAGCTTCTCGCGGAGGCTCATGACGTGGCCTCCTCGATGTCGACGCCGTGCTTGCCCAACCAGACCTCGCCGCGGTGTACTTCGACGTCGCTCGGGGCGAGTGTTCCGACGCGCACCCTCCTGCACGACGGGGTCTTGCCGGTGACGCGAACGTCGATGACCTGAATCACGATCCGGTTATCGATGACCAGGCAGTCTCCGACGTAAAGCCCAAGCGTGAGCATGCCGTCCTTGCCGGCTTCCTTTCCACGTCGCGTCCTGGTAGCATCGATGCAGCGCTGGGAGATGGTTTTATCTTGAGGCATGGAAGTCCTTTCCTGAAGCCACCCGGAGCGGCTGTCGCCGGCCCGGGCACGCACGTTCCTGGCGATCACTTCGCGCGGCGGCCGCGCGGCTTCTCGCCGGAGGCCTCGGCATCGGCTTCACGCATGGCGGCACGGTGCTTGGTGCGATAGGCCTTGAGGGCCTTCTTGATCTCGGAGATCCCGTTCTCGCCGACCTCAACGACCGAGCCCAGCGGCTGTTTGTCCGAGTCGATGAAGTCCGCCAGGTCCTTGATGGTCTTGAAGCCGGCGTCGACCAGCTTGCCCTTCAGGTTCTCGCGGCAGTCGAGCTCGTTCACGCTCGCCGCCAAGTGCTCGTCGACCCCCTCGGGCGGCGTCTCTCCGCCGGCGATCGCGGGCTTCACGGCGGGCTTGCCGTTCTTCTTCTCGCCCACAGGTCGGGAATCGTGCCTCTCCTCGGGCATGTCGTACATGAAGTCGAGCTCGGGCTCGTCGGCCTTCTCGACCAGCTTGTCCACCTCGCCGTTGTGCCACTTGATGCGGACGCTGAGCGCCTCGATCTCGATCACAGCGTCCGAATGGCGGGCCTTCAGCTTGATCGCCTCGGGGGACGACTTGTTGTCGAGTTCGGCCAGCTCACCTATCGCCGCGTCGCGGTCCTCGAACAGGGCCTTGCGCTTCGACTCGAGCGCCGTGCGGCTCCCGATGTGGTGTCGGATGGCGTCGCAGACTTCGACGGTGAACGGTTTTCCGGTGGCGAACTTGCTCTTCGGCATGGGACTCTCCTGGCTGAAAGCCGCGGCGTTCAGGATCAGTGACTCACCGCGGCGCGACCGGCGGACCATCCGCCGGCGGGTTTGAAACTCGGTTGTGGTTCGTGGGCTCAGCCTGGCGGCTAAGGAGCAGGGCCTCGAGCTCGCCGACGCGGCGCTCAGCGTCGATCGCCCGCCGCTCCATCTGCTCCGCGCGGGACTTCCAATCGACCCGGCTCCGCGGCCACGGCGCGAGCGGGCGGCCGGCGGCGTCGTCGGAACGGATGAAAAGCATGGCGGGGCGGCCGCTCGAGGTCTTCGACTGCTTTGCCAAGGCGACGACCGACCCGAGGTTGCCGAGCTCGTTCACTCGGCCGCAGACGCCGGCCAGGCGGCGATTCAGGCGGCGGGAGATCTGCTCTTCGGTGAGGCCTTCCGGGTGTTTGGCCAGCAGCTCGAGGACCTCGGTCCTGGCCTGGCTCGCGAGCGGCTTCGCCATCGCGGCCGCGACGCGGCTAGTGGCAGTGCCGTTGTGGCCAGGTGCCGGTGCGAAAAGGCTGCGCTGGAGGAGACGGCTAGGCATTGCTGCCTCCGTCCACCGGAGGCATGACGCTCAAGTCGATGTAGTGCGTCGGATCGAGCGCGAACGACCACACCAGCCGGCCATGCGGTTTACGGCCCGGGCAGTTGTTTGCTTCCCAACCATCGAGAAGTGCCCGCACGGCTTCGGCCATCGTTTCCGGATCGCTCGCCTCGTCGGTCCAGGGCATCGCCATCAGGTCGCAGTCGTTTACGAGTGACCCGTGAACCCCAATGGCGTACCCGTGTTGCTTCGCCACGTCCCGGATGCGAGGAATCATCTCGCAGTAGACGTTGGGCCAGATCGATGGGAGGCTCTTGTTGCTCAAGCACCACCCCCAGCCCGATTGCCCAAGGTGACGCCGGCAGTCGTCCGGATGCGATCAATGGACGCCTGCAGCGCGGACGTCTCGCGAAGCTGGGTGGCCTTCGCCGCCTCCCGCTTCTGCCAGTCGATCGTGATCTGCATCGGGACTGCCGCGGGGCGGACGTGGCCCTGGCGGTTCAGTCCGAGGCCCTTGATGACCCAGCCGATGACGTTGAAGGACTGGCCCGCGGCCTTGGCGGCGGCGAGCCTGGCGGAGGCGTCTTCGGTCACCGACTGCATCCGGTCGGGGCTCGAATGCTGGCCGCGGGCGAGCTCGGAGACGCGGGAGATCGGGAAGTCTGTGGCTCCCTCGGCGATCCATCCCGAAAGTGCCTTCTCCAGGATGCTCCTGGACTGCTCGACCTTCCAATCCGCCAGACGCTGGTCTGCCTGCGCCCGCGCTCTCTCGCTCAACGAAGCAATCACTTCTCCTGCGCCCTCTGAGCGCTTGGATTTTGATTCATGGGATGAGCGAGGGAGCGCGGGCGCTGATTCAGAGCGCAGAGACTCAGAGCGCACCGAGGGCGCCGATGCGGGTCGGATGCCAGTCGCATGCGAGTCGGATGCGAGTCGCATGCGACTCGCATCGCCAGGTGGGTCTTTCTCCCGATGCCTGGCCTGCCAGCGGGCGGCGGCGTTGCGGCTGTTGCGCTCGGACGCGGAGGCGGCCTCGGCGGCGAGCTGGTCATAGATCCCACGCGCGACAGCGTTCACAAGCCGGGTGCCTCCCGGCAGCTGGTCTGGCGTGAAGGCGAGCAGGATCACGGGCTTGACCCGGTCCCATTCGCTCCGAGCGGGTGTGCGGGCGATGACTGCCAGGAGCGCGTCATCGGCGGGAAGGGAGCACGGGGGCTCCTGCTTCCACGCGTGCGAAAGCAGACGGACGAAGGCCCCGAGGGTCGGGGCATCCATCGACGCGACAACGCCGGCGGGTGCGAACCGCTCGAGGTCGTCGATCGACAGGGCCGGGATGGGGAGCTTCGTGGTCATCTGCGAAGGGACGCCGAGGCTGGGGAGCTACGGCGTCCTGAGGAGATCTCCAGGCCTGTGTCGCCGGCCTGAAGGAGATGAATCAGCGGCCGCCGCGGCTGGGTGGTGGGTCGCCGCGGCGGCCTGGGGTGGGGGCTAGAACGGGATGTCGTCGTCGTTGATCAGGACGCCGCCCGAAGCGGGCGCGGCGGGCTTCTTGATCTCGTGGTAGTGCTTGAGGAAGTAAGCGATGTGCTCGAGGGCAAGACCCGGGATGTCTTCCATAGCCAGTCCGACAACTCGCTCGTGGATCTGCGGACGCTCGCGCTTGAGCCAATCGATGAGCTCGTCGAACGTCGCGCCCTGCTCGGCCAGCGCGTTCTCCAGACGCTTCTTCCCAGTCAGGCCCATCGGGGCGGTCTTGATCGGCCGGTTGTCACCCAGCGGAGATCCCTGTGCAAGCTGAGGCCTTCCGCCGGCGGTCGAAAGGTCGAGCGCCGTGGTGTGGATCATCAGGGTCTTCTTGGGCTTGCCGTAGTGAACGATCGATCCGACAAGCAGGCCGATCTGGCGACCCTTCCAGTCGTCGGTTTCGTCGCCCAGCATCTCGCACAGCAGCTCCACGCGAACGTTGTTCAGCCGGAGCGGCAGATCGAACTCGCGGAACCAGAGGTTCGACCGGAGCCCTTTCACCGGCTTCCCGTTGTCGTCCTTCGTCTCGTACTCCTCCTGGTCAACGCCGACGATCGTCGCCGGATTGATGCTGTGAGGGTTGGGCATGTCGTCGATGTCGAGGCAGTACTTCTTGAGCAGCTTTCGCGCGTTCATCGATCACTCCTTCGTGGGCCAGATTCCAAGGCGGGAAAGAGACTTCTGAGCCGCCGCGGCATCGCGGCAGATCTGGGCAAGGGCGTCGGCGGTGTTCTGCAGCAGCACCCTGGTCTCAGGCGGCAGATCCGACGGATCTGCAAACTCCGTCTGCACGATCGCGCGGAAGAGCAATGCGGTTGCGCAGATCTCGGTAGCGGCGTCTTCGACCCCGGTCGGCAGGGTTGGTGAAGGGACAGCGGGCAAGCCAGGTCGGGGCGCGGTCATGAAGCAACCCCCTTCCGAGCAGCGGCACGCCTCGAATGGCGACTGAACTTCGCCAACGCTCGCTGTGCATTGCGAATCGATTCCAGAGCAGCTTCGAGCGGGCACCGCTTCATCGCCGTGCACGTTTCCAGTTCACCGTTTGGGCCCCACACCAGCGTTCCGATGCAGTACCACGCCTGCGCCCGCGTCTGCCCGTCGAGCCTGTAGGTCAAGCGACACAGCTGCCCGGTCACCGGGCGGACGGCGTTCCTGAAGTCGTTCAATTGCCACCTCCGCAATCGAGAGCAAGGCGAGCGATGTTCGTCGCAAGTTCCAGGGCTTGGCGATCTGAGGCCTCGGCATCGCCGAGGGGCTCATACGCAATGTGTCGCAAGGCCTTCTGGAACCGCTCAGTGCGAGAACGAAGCTGAGCCAGTTCCGCGTCCCTGGGCGTTCGCCCGGTGTCTGAGTAAATGTTGCGATTGATTTCCTTCTCAAGGTCAACCGAGAACCAGACAGTGGTTGATGAGTCGTGCTTCACGTGTGTCGGCCGCTTGCACTCGCGGAAGACCGCGCGGGCGGACTCGCAGGCTTCTGCGAACTCCGCATGGCGAGAGACCGGCTCGATTGACATCGACGGTGATGGCAACAACCGCCAGACGCACCAAGGGAATCGCTTGCAACTCTGTTCAAACTCATTGCTCACCGGCCACCTCCGGGCAGGAGGTCCGCGGGCTTGATCTCGGTGTGCGACGTTCCCTGGCCGAGCGAGACGACCGGGAGCTCGTCCTCTTCGATGGGCGGCAGGGAGATCTCGACCTCGGAATTGGCGATCGCGGCGATCACGCCCCATCGAGGCTTCAGCGAGCCGGAGGCGGTATGCACCCGCACGAGCTTGTCTTCGCAGGTCAGGACGTCGACCCGCCAGAATCGGGCCGGGTTGGCGGCGACCCAGATCCTGGCGGTGCCTAAGCCAGGCCGGACTCGGACGATGCCGAGGTAGATTTCTTTGGCATGCGGCAGGGTGTCGGGGAGCTCAATCAGCCCCAGCGAACAAAGAAAGGCTACCTCGTCGGGGCGGAACTGGTACGTGGAGGCGAGGGGGTCTCTAACCGGTTGATCGGGCGCTCGATCCATGAGCGGCTGCTCCTCTGAGCAGTCTCGCCACGGCTTCGAGAAGGTCGGCTAGGGCGGCGTTTGAATCCCCGCTCGTTTCGAATCCGGGAATCGGCATTCCCACCCCTCTCTCGAAGATTCGGCGTGCTCTGACGCCGCCCTGGAACCCGCAGGTCGGTCGTGTCCGGGGTCGCGCGTCGGCGTGCCGGTCAACGGCGGGCGTCTCGAGCGCTCGTGATGCCTTCCGGCTCAACCCGCAGCCGGCGCACACCACCGATCAGCTCCAACTCGCCGCGAACGGCCACCGGCTCGGCAATCCACGGCCAGAGCTCGTCGTCGAGCGGTTCGCCGTCGTGCCCGACGATCAGCGTGTAGTCGAACGAACCGCCTCCGCGCGACACCAGCATGGGCGGGATGCCTCCCTTGACACACAGGGTCGCGCACGCCTTGTGCGTCTTGCCGTCGCCGGGCTTCATGGCGCCCAGGAAGCACTTGGAATCAACGATCTCGCCGCGGAGCGTGGTCCGACCCAGCGCCAGCGGCGTCGGGGCCGGCGCCGAATGGCTCGGAGCGACCCGATCGGCCCGCAGCGCGTCCTCCCCCGGCTCGAGTTCGATGATCCGTCGGCCATCGCGATCGAGCGTCCAGCCCGAGACGACGACACGCATCCGCACAAGTGCTCGGACGGGGCGGGTCGCACCGTCGTGCACGCCACGCTTGCCCATTTCCACCAACATGCTCGCCCGCCCGTTGTCTTCGACGAGCATCGGGAACGGCACGCTCCAGAGCGTCCCGCGGAACTCCTTCGCGACGCCGTCGTCCCAGATCGCCGGCCCGGGATCGGTCATTGTGCGCGCCAGCAGCGTCGCCGAGACGACAAAGAACCCGACTTGCACGACGGCAACCAACCACAAGAACCGAGCCATCCGCCTCGGGACCGGCAGAAATCCGACGTAGAAGGGAGCATCATCGTCGTCAGGCATGCGCGGACTCCGGCGCCGCGGAAGCGGCCGGCGCGAGCGGCGTTCCCGGCGGCTGCGCGACGATCGACACCTCCACCCGCCCGCGCGTGATCCTGACCGCGTGCGTCGCGAGCTTCTCTGTAAACGGCGGCGGCGAGCACCCGTCGCCCGGTCGGTACTGCCAGCCGTGCCACGGGCATGTGATGCAGCCGTTGATCACCTTGCCCTCGCCCAGCGGACCCCCTTGATGAGCGCAGACGTTCGTGACGGCGGAGAAGCCTCCCTCCTGACGGAATACCGCGATGCGCGCACCGGTGGCGCCCGACACAACCCGGGCACGGTTCATCGGAATCGCGTCGGCTGGTCCCGCGTCGACCCACTCAGCGTCCGCCGCTGTCCGATGGCTCGCGTCCGTCCGCGCTTCACGCGACGCCGCGGCGATGTGCAGGGCGCTCAGCGCCACCAGGCCCGTGGCGACGAACCAGACGTACGCCCCACCCCGATCCGTCTGAAGGACCCCGAGCGCGACGTGGCCAACCAGTGCTCCGTACGCCACGTAGACGAGCATGTGCAAACGCTTCCACGTTCTGGCTCCGAGGTTCCTGAGCCAGAAGTCGTGGCTGGTCGACGCCATCAGGAACAGGATCGCGAGCGCGACCAGACCAAGCCACTCGAACGGAAACGCACGCACGGAGTCGATGCTCGTGCTGCTGGTCAGCAAGGACACCAGCGGAGAGACGTTCCCGAAGCCGTGGTAGTAGCCGATCGCGATCCCGGCGTGCGCCAGACCGATCAGCAAGGTCATCACGCCCAGGTGCCGCCGGTTGTACAGCAGCGGCAGGAAACGCCGATCCAGCCGCGCGAGCGGCCCGATCGCAAGGATGACGTGCAGCAGCACCGCCGCGCACGCGCCCAGGCCGCGAAGGAGAAGCACCTCATCGGAGAGTGCCCGATCGCCTCGCCACAGCAGCTTGCCCGTGAGCGTCCAGGCCGCAAGGAAGGCGACGACGCCTGCCGCCGCTGCCGCGTCGTAACGGCGCTTGTGTGTGCTCCATTGCACGGCAACGTACCCGACGCTCATGGCGACCCCTTCTTGCCCGCGTCGGGAGTGGACACCGCCCGCTCCGCACGCCGCCGCGTCGCGTCCGCGCAGAGCAGAACGATCGCAAGGAGCACCGGCAGACTGAGCCAGACGAAGCGGTGAACGCGGCGCAGATCACGTCTCATGAGATCTCCCTCGCCCACGCCGCACGGCGGCCACCACCCAAGGCCAGAGCGCGATCAGGCCTGGTGTGATGATCAATCGGAAGCTCCACGGCGCCTGAAGTACCGCCGCATCGACGCCGCGAGCGCCGCGGACAACAAAGTGGGCCGCCACGAGAACGCCGATGGCAAGGTAAACCGCAGCGCCCGTCAGCGTGATTGTCGCCAGGATCTCAGCCACCGCCGAGTGCGATGCCGCCGACGCGACCGCGTGTCAGCCCAGCAGCCCCAGCATCCGCCCCAGCACCCGTATCCGCTCGGCGAGCGACTGTTCCGGCGGGTCCGATGCGTTGTGATGCAGCACGATCATGGTCGCATCGTCACCCAAGCGAGTCTCGTTGGTGCGGCGCGCGATCTCCGCAAGCACCCGGCTCCGCAGCGACGACGCATCGGGCACCTGGCTATCCGTTGCCGCGCGGATCACGTCCAGCATGCCTTCTTCGCCCCACGGTTTGCCATCGCTGCCGCGCACCTCGAGAAAGGCGTCGGAGTACAGCGCCAGCACATCACCCCGCTCCAGCTTGATCGCGAACTGTTCGTAACTGGTGGGGTCGATCACCCCGAGCGGCAGATTCGAGGCGCCGACTTCGGCCGATCGCGCGGCTCCGAGAGCACCCGTGGCGTCGGCATCCAGGAAGCGCCATTGGCCGGAGGCCACCGCGTAATGGAGCGGCCTCGGATGCCCCGCGTTGCAGATGATCACGTGATCGGTCGGAGCGAAGTACGACACCAGCACCGCCGTGGCGAACACACCGGGTGAGGCCGCGAAATGCTTGTTCAGCGAGCGGGCAAAGCGGCTCTGATCAGCCGTGTTGATCGAGCGCCGCATCAGATCGCGGAGCCCCGCGGCGGTGGAGGCGACGACGCTGCCGTGCCCCGCCACGTCCGCAAGCACGAACCGCGTAATCAGCCCCGCGGCACAATTGGATACGTAGTAGATGTCGCCGCCCGCGGCCTCTCCCATGTGCGGCGTGCACCCAACGTAGACGTCGTTGCCCGGAACCGAGACGGCGCCCACAAAGCCCTCGTGCCCGCCCCACACTTCCATGCAGGCGATACGGCGCGGTGCCGCCGGCCGTGCTGTCGCGCGCGGAAGGGCTCGCGATGATGTCGGGGTGCCCGCGATCACACCTGCAAATTCCGACGCGCGGACTTGATCGCCTTGATCAACCCCTCGGGAGCGACGCCGCGAGCGGGCTCATCCGTCGGCGCGAGCGCCTGCTTCCCCAGTGCGATCGTCTTCTTGTACGCGTCGAGATAGTTGACACACGACGGGCAGACGGAAAGGTGGCGCTCAAAGTCATGCCGCTGGTCGCGGTCGAGGCGATCGTCGAGATAGTCGGCGATGAAGTCGATCAGCTCGCGGCAGGTGATGAAATCGTTGGTCGTCACGAATGGTCCTTGGCAAAGTACGGATCCAGCAAGGTCTTGAGCGCCTGACGGGCGCGGTGGAGACGCGTCCGCACCGTATCGAGCGTCACACCGAGCACCGCCGCGGTCTCCTCGGTGTCCAGCCCCTCAACGTCCCGGAGGACGAGCACGACTCGATACTGTTCGGGCAGCTCTTCGATCTGCGCTCGCACGAGCGAACGGATCTCTTCTGATTCGATGCCGCGCGTCGTCTCCGCGTGCCACCGTTTCTGGGGTATCTTTTGGTGCCCGTCGGCCGCGAAGTCTGGCAGCAAGGCCTCCATGCTTTTCTCGGGCCGCCTCCGCCTGCTCCGCAGCTTCATGAGGCACGCGTTCACCGTGATCTGATGCAGCCACGTCGTCAGCTTCGAACGACCATCGAACCGGTCCAGCGACTTGAACGCGCTCAGGAATGCGTCCTGCACCGCGTCCTCGGCGTCGGCATCCGTCGGCATCATCTTGCGTGCCACCGCCAGCAGACGCCCAGCCGCGAGATCAACCAGCTCGTCGAACGCCGCCTCGTCCCTTTCGCGCAGCCGCGCCAGAAGCGACGCCTCATCGAATGACGCCTCCGGGTCCTGCATTGGCATCAGGGTACCTGCAATGTCATCTCTGAGACGCCGAGTCCCGGCCGCCGTGTCACAAACCGTGACGCCTGGCATCAGAATATCGCCGTGACCGCCACAGGGGTGCTTTGCTGCACACGGGCGTCACGAGGAGTTCACCTCATGAAAGCAGTCGCCGTCTTCCCGCGCGAGCGGGCGGTTCGCGTTATCGACACCCCCGAGCCCGTCCTCACAGCTCCCGATCAGGTCAAGCTCCGCACCCTTGAAGTGGGCGTCTGCGGCACCGACCGCGAGATCTGCGGGTTCCACTACGGATTGCCGCCCGAAGGCAGCGATCACCTGGTCATCGGCCATGAGGCGATCGGCGAGGTCGTCGAGGTCGGCAGGAAGGTCACCGGGTTCAAAGTCGGAGATCTCGCCGTGCTGACGGTTCGCCGGCCGTGCGGCAAGGCCGAGTGTGCCTCGTGCGCGGAGGGCCGCCAGGACTTCTGCTACACCGGGGCGTTTACCGAACGCGGCATCAAGCAGCAGCACGGCTACATGACCGAGTACGTTGTGGATTCCGAGCGGTACCTGCTCCCGATTCCCAAGGCGCTCCGCGAGTTCGCGGTGCTGGTCGAGCCACTGACGATCGCAGAGAAGGCGCTCATCGAGGTGTGGCAGGTCCAGCAGCGGCTGCCGTGGTCGTGTCCGACAGCGGGTAGGAAGAAGCCGGGTCACTGCCACCACGCCCTGATTCTCGGCGCCGGACCAATCGGACTCTTAGGCGCGATGGCCTTCGCCAACGCCGGCTTCTCGACGTTTGTCTACAGCCGCGAGGATGAAAAAAGCAGCAAGGCCGAACTAGTTCGATCGTTCGGCGCGACCTATGTCTCGGCATCCGTCACGCCGACCGACCAGCTCGTCGGTCGCATCGGAACGATCGATGTCGTGTACGAGGCCGCGGGTGCATCGAAGCTCTCGTTCGAGGTGCTTCAGCATGTGGGCCCCAACGCGGCGTTTGTGTTCACCGGCGTCCCCGGACTCCGGGGACCGAGCGAGATCAACACCGACCAGATCATGCGGAACATGGTGCTCAAGAACCAGGTTCTGCTCGGCACGGTCAACGCCGGTCGCGACGCATTCGAGAACGCGATCAGGGATCTGAAGGATTTCAAGAAGCGGTGGCCCGAGGCCCTTCGGGCCTTGATCACGGGTCGATTCGCCGTGCGCGACGCAACCCGGCCGCTGCTTTCCACCGACGGCATCAAGAGCGTCATCGCATTCGCCTAACCGTGCCGCACGTCACCGAAGCCATCATCGAGGGAGTCCTTCTCGGCGCATTCATGTTCTTCGCGTGCGCGGCGACGGTGGTGTTCTGCCACCCCGACTCGCCGATTGCCCGCACGATGATCAGCCCGCTGGCACGCCGCGCGTGCATCGGGAGCCTGATGGGCCTCACCGCGGTCACCCTCATCTACTCGCCGCTGGGGCAGCGTTCCGGTGCCCACATGAACCCTGCCGCCACGCTGGTGTTCACTCTGTTCGGCAAGCTGACATGGCCGGACGCGATCGCGTACCCGATCGGTCAATTGTGTGGCGGTGTTGTCGGCGTGACCCTTGCCCGGCTGGTGCTGGGAGGGCGTGCGGCACACGCCAGCGTGCGATACGCGTCAACGGTCCCCGGGTCGCATCGCCTGGGATTGGTGTTCCTCGGGGAACTCCTGATCTCGGCTCTTTTGATGGCGGCGGTGCTCTGGATGAGCAATACCGCTTCAACCGCACCGTACACGGGCATCGTGGCCGGTTGCATGGTGGCGGCGTTCATAACCGTCGAGGCTCCGTTGTCCGGCATGAGCATGAACCCGGCTCGCACGCTGGCGTCGGCAGTGTGGTCGAGGCAGTTCCGCGGGCTGTGGATCTACTTCACGGCACCGCCGTTGGGGATGCTGCTCGCGGCCGGGGTGTTCCTCGGGGTGCGCGGCATCGACGCGGCCTACTGCGCCAAGCTCCAGCACCCACACGACGGACCCTGTCTGTTCGAGTGTGAGATCAACCGCATGCCCGGCCGCGAGCGGGCGCCCTGAGGAGTCCCCATGTCCATCGACGCACGCTACGACATCGTCATCATCGGCTCCGGAGCCGGCGGCGGAACCTTGGCCCAGCGGATCGCGCCTACCGGAAAACGCGTCCTGATCATCGAGCGCGGTGAGTTCCTGCCGCGGGAACGAGAGAACTGGGACACCAAGGCCGTGTTTGAGCAGAAGCGGTATCTCGCGAAGGAGACCTGGTACGACAAGGACGACACCCCGTTTGAGCCGTACACCCATTACTGGGTCGGTGGCAACACGAAGGTGTACGGTGCGGCGCTGCTGCGTATGCGCGAAGATGATTTCGGCGCGGTGCGGCACTACGGCGGCAGCTCGCCGGCGTGGCCGTTCGGATACGACGTGCTTGAGCCCTACTACGCCGAAGCCGAGCAACTCTACAGCGTCCACGGCACGCGCGATCCCGAGTGGCGTGATCCGTTCGATCCGCCGTCGTCGCGTGACTATCCGTTCCCCCCCATCTCGCCCGAGCCGAGGATCGCCGAGCTGATGAGCGATCTGCGAGCGCTTGGAACGCGGCCGTTCCCTGTGCCGCTCGGCGTTAGGTTGCGGGAGCACGATCGCGCAGCATCGCCGACGCGGTTGAGCCAGTTCGACGGCTACCCGGATCTCACCGAGGCGAAGGCGGACGCTCATGTGGTGGCCGTGCGGTCTGCATTGCGTTATCCGAATGTGTCGATTCTGACGGGCGCCAAAGTTGAGCGACTGGTGACGACGCCCGGCGGTCGCACGGTTCGCGAGGTGGTTGTGACGCGCGGGCGTGTGAAGCTGACGATCGGGGCGGACATCGTGGTCCTGGCGGCGGGGGCGATCAACTCGGCGGCGGTGCTGCTGCGGTCGCGGAGCGACGATCATCCCCGCGGGCTGGCCAACGGGTCGGATCAGGTGGGCCGCAATTACATGACCCACCACAACGGCTGCCTGCTCATGGTGTCGAGCGAGCCGAATCCGTCGCAGTTCCAGAAGCACTTTGCCATCACAGACTTCTACCGATCTTCCAAGGAGTCGCCGCTGCCGCTGGGAACGATTCAGCTCATGGGCAAGCCTGACCCGGGCACGGTCCAGTGGCTGCGGGGTGATCAGTTGCCGGGCGAGAGCCTGGAGAGTATCCAAAGCCGCACCATCGATTTCTTTCTGACGGCGGAGGATCTGCCGAGCGCGGCCAACCGCATCACGCTGCGCGACGATGGAGCGATCCGTGTGTCGTACGTGCCCAACAACCTGGACGCGTATCACGGATTGGAGCGTGTGACAAAGGATCTGCTCTCGCGTGTCGAGCGCGGGCGCGGTCGGTCCGTTCCGGCGTTCTTCGCGGCGCGGCTCGGCGTGAGCGGCGTGTCTCACCAGAACGGCACACTGCGGTGTGGCACCGACCCGCGGACCAGCGTCCTGAATGCCGAGTGCCGGGCGCACGAAGTGATGAACCTCTATGTCGCCGATGGGTCGTTCTTCCCTTCGAGCAGCGCGGTGAACCCGTCGTTGACGATCATGGCGAATGCGCTGCGACTCGGTGATGCGATCGCGCGGGAACTTGGCTCAACATCGACAGCGCCCGCGATGGCGGAGGTGGCGTCGTGAGTGCGGTCCATCACCGTCTCGGCGCGGCGCGGTGGACACTGATCGTGGCCGTTGCGGTCGGCTTCTGGGCGCGAGCATCCGAGCCGGGAGCGAGCCCAGGGCCGAACCCCACTCCAGCGTCGGACCGTGAAGCCCGCGACGGCGCGGCGCAACCGCTTGTGGCAGCAGTCGTTGGGGTCACGATCCCGGTGTCTGACCTGGAGCGAGCGGTGAGCTTCTACACCACGGTGCTCGGGTTCGAGAAGGACGCGGAGCGCGAAGAAGCGGGCACCGGGATCGAACGACTGCTGGGCACCTTCGGAGTGCGGCGGGTGGTCGCGACCCTGCGGCTGGGAGACGAGTACGTGGAACTGGTGCAATACCTCGCTCCGGAAGGCAGGCCGATTCCGGGTGATTCGCGGAGCAATGACCGTTGGTTTCAGCACATCGCGATCGTGGTCCGCGATCTCGACTCGGCGTACGCCCACCTTCGGCGGCACCGGGTGCGACATGCGTCCAGCGGGCCGCAAGTGCTGCCTCTGACCAATCCCGATGCGGGTGGTATCGGCGCGTTCTACTTCAAGGACCCGGATGGACATGTCCTGGAAGTGATCCACTTCCCGACCGGCAGGGGTGATCCCAAGTGGCAGCGTCCCGGGGAGGCACTGTTTCTTGGCATTGACCACACCGCGATCGTGGTGCGCGACACGGAAGAGTCGCTCCGCTTCTATCGCGATCGGCTCGGCTTGCGGATCGCGGGAACAAGCGAGAATGTCGGCGACGAGCAGGAGCACTTGAACAACGTCTTCGGCGCGCGGCTGCGGATCACGGGGCTGCGCGCCTCGATGGGCCCGGGTGTGGAACTCCTGGAGTATCTGACGCCGATGGACGGGCGGCCGTATCCCGGCGACACAAAGGCGAGTGACCTTTGGGCCTGGCAGACGCGGGTGAGCATCGCCGGCACCCGCGGTCTCGAGGCGGCGGAGGCACTGACGCGCGGGTCGTGGGTATCACCGGGGCTTCTCGGCATGCCGCGTCGGGCACTGATGGTGATGGACCCAGATGGGCATCGGGTTCTGATGCAGGAGGCTGCGGAGCCAGACGCGGGTGAGTGACACACGCGTGCCCTGGTGGCATCTCACGGGTGTCTCGATCCAATTTGCCTTCTCTGTCTGGAGCGCCTACTCGTGAACGCAATCTCCCGCATCGGCCTTGTCGGCGTCATGACCGTGTCTGCCTCGGCGCTCACAGGGGTTGGGCCCAGCATACCGATGAACGAGGCACGCTCGACGCTGGCGCCAATTCTTGGTGGCGAGCCCTTCGTTCCCAGGGACACGAAGGGCTCGTATGTGGCTCTGCACTTTCTGCCGACGTACGCGGGCGAGGCCAAGCCTCACGCGGACGCGGTGAAGGAGTTCGCCGAAAAGACGCCGCGGCTGGCGGGGCTGAGGACGCTGTTTGTGGTCTCGGCACGGCGTGACTGGATCACCGCGGTCAGCGAGGCCTCGTCGCTGATCTACGTGGATGAGAACAACGCGCTGGCGAACGAACTGCAGGTCGGCACCTCCGCCCCGGCAACGATCGTCTTCGACCCCGCCGGAGCGGAGCTGTTCCGCTGGACCGGGTCCGGCGAGCATGATCATCTGACCTACGCGTCGTTTGAGTCGCGTTTTGTGAAGGCGAGCGAGACCAGGGCGATCAAGGACTACAACCTGCCGACGGGGTCGCGGGTCGCGATCGAGGGGTACGACCCGGTCTCATACTTTGACGCCGGCAAGCCGACGAAGGGCGATCCGAAGATCGCATCGATCTGGCGGGGTGTGACGTATCAGTTTGCCAGCGCCGCCAATCGCGATGCCTTCAACGCCGCCCCGGACAAGTACGCCCCGACCTATGGCGGATGGTGCGCCAGTGCGATGGGGGCCAAGGGCACCAAGGTTGAGATTGATCCCACGAGGTTCAAGGTGAAGGACGGCCGCCTGCACCTTTTCTACAAGGACTTCTTCTCCGATGCGCTGAAGGACTGGAATAAGAACGAGAAGGAGTGGGAGCCGAAGGCGGACACGAACTGGAAGAAGATCACGGGTGAGGACGCCCGGCGCGGCACCAGATAACAACAGATGACACCGGGTCACACCTGGTGCCACCACGTGACGGTCTAGACAACCAGCGCAAGACGCTCCGCCGACGCTCACGAGGCTCGCGGCGATCGTC
>ERZ1066128.153-NODE-153-length-32205-cov-11.366283_pt1 | contig 32205 bp, 10 predicted proteins | sample MGYA00382775_ERZ1066128 | MGnify/ENA primary metagenome ERZ1066128 (study PRJEB33369, sample SAMEA5778358) | biofilm metagenome | biome: Industrial cooling water; feature: Water cooling tower basin; material: Biofilm | place: United Arab Emirates | collected...
CAGGTTATGCAGCACGGAAACGTCGAAAGGTTAGGTCTAGCTATTTCCGAAGCTATTGCGAGCTCCTCGAAGGCCCCAGCAATTGTGAAGAGGAGATCGGTTCTGATAGAGGTTAAGCGGGAGAAGGGCGCACCGAACGCTCTTTTGTGCATACCCGGTGCAGGCGATAGCACCACTGTTTATAGATCATTCTCCAATAACCTCGGTAACTCATTCCATGTCCTAGGTTACCAATATCGAGGGCTGAACGATTTGGAAAGTCCACATATCTCGATCGAGGATATGGCTAACGAATTGTTAGTGGAGGTCACAAATCAGTTCAAGAACGTAAATCTCCATTTAATAGCTCACTCCTATGGCGGTTGGCTCGCGCTGGAACTTGCTCGTCGGATTTCGGACGTTGGCGTATCAATCCATTCTTTAACTCTGCTCGATACAGAAGCACCATCGAGCGCATCCAAGAGAGCTTCGCAAGTATCTGATGAGAGTTGTTTTAAAGAGTACTGCGAGGCACTGCTGGACAATAAGCTCGTATTGGCCGCTTCACAAGGCAGATCTCTCGAAGAACGATTAACTAATTTGCATAGCCATCTTGTGCTTTTGGGCAAGCTGCCAGAGAAAACAACATGGCGTGTGCTGCTTGGGCCATATAGGTGTTTCTCAACTGCTCTACGGATCAACTACTACCCGGACAAACCCTATTCGGGGCCCATCAACATGGTAATCGCCAAGGAGCGGGAGGAATTGCGGAATGCGAGTAGTCCAGAGTACCTAGACTGGAAAGAGAATTGGCTCAAGGTTGGGCCATTAATGAACGTAACAGCTGTATCAGTTGCGCACGGAGCAATGCTTAAGGACCCAAATGTGAAAACACTTGCGAGTTGGTGGAAGCGCGCTACAACAGGACTTGGGTAATGAGGTTTGGCAATACGGGAAAATATGTTGACGGAAAACGCAAATGATCGAGCAAAAACAAACTGCACGAGAGTCCGTAACACACCTCCTCTCTGATCTTGAATCGAATGGATACGATTTAAACCGTCTCGGGAGAATCATAGGACTGTTCAATGTCTGGTCGGGAGCCCAAACGCCAAATCTACGGCCCATGCAACTGGCAAAGAACGACGTTTTCATGCCAGGGCTGGAAATGGACGTCCCATGGCTGGAAAACAGCATCTTCCCCGTGGCAGCCATGATGAAGGAGCAGTTTTGCGACTTGCGAGATGAGGTACGGCGGCTTCAATCTCTGCAGTTACTCACACCTTACGGCGTTGAGCAGGAACGCCCGGCAAGATCGCAGGCCCCCCCGGGCTGGAAAATGTATCAGCTTCTTGAGAACTCGAGACTCAATGACGAGAAGAGCCAATATGCGCCTGTCGCGGCGAGCATCGCTCGATCCGCTCTGGCTGAGCACTCTTACGTTTCTCAAGTAGCGTACCTGGAGCTCGGTCCAGGCGAAGAATTAGAAGAGCACGTAGATTATGCAAACTTCCTTGTTAGTTGTCACCTCGGTCTAATAATTCCAGAAAACTGTGGTTTAAAGGTAGCGGGCGAAGACAGGGAATGGATTGAAGGTGAGTGCCTGGCATTCAACAACAGCTATTTGCACTCGGCTTATAATCATGGATCAAGCACGAGAGTTGTACTAGCCATACATGCTCTTCATCCTTGCCTCAGCCGCGACGAAAAGGAGGCATTGAAGTTTGTTCTGCAGTCATTCGGCATTTGATCAGGACATCGTGATTTCATGCCAATGAGACTTCCCTGCGTTGCGAAAAAAGGTTGATTTATTTCGTCAGCTTTCGACTAGTCGCTGCAGTCGATATAAGGGAACTCGGCCATTTTTGTCTTTTTATCTCAATTAATATACCGATCCAGAATACGAAAACCTTATCATCCAACGGCCGGCGTTCTTGAATCGAAGCGTTATTTCCCGCCGTGGTGAGTATCTGGCCGGAAGCATTTGCGCTCGAAAGGCGCTTCTGCACATTGGCGTTACCGATACAGATACACCCCGGGGATTGCTCAACGCACCCATTTGGCCCGAAGGAGTATTTCGGTCGATTTCATATGATCAAACCTCGCGGTTGCTGTGGCTTTACGTTCAATGAGTTTTGGCCGAGTTGGAATAGCCCTATTGGGCATTCGATATATTCCGAAGGATCCGGAGTTCGTGGATCGAATTTTCTCGATTCAAGAGCATCAGGGCATGCTTAGTGCTTTGAATCAACTGTGGCTCGTAGTTTTGGCTTTTCCCCATTAAGGAGAGCTTCTTAAAAATGGTTTCGAGTAAGGTCAATGAATATTTTGACTTTCTCGATGTGGTCATCGAAATGGTCGTTCCGTCTACGCAACAGGTCACGCTAACGGATCGAAGGAGACTCTGGGATTCCATTTGCCGCGGCGATATTTTTTATGGTAATATCATTGGGTTGCCCGCAACAAGATCTTGACCATCATTTATGAGACCCATCATGAACTTCAAACGAAATCGTTGGTCGTTGTAAAAGGAAACCATTTACGCCCTTTCGGGGATTGTCAAATGAGTACCTCTCGGTTGCCGAATCGACGGAAGGACTACGTTCGAAGTAGTTGCTTATTCGCCAGTTCTCTGTATTCCGGCAGGTTGTCCATCAGCTCCTGATGTGTGCCTACTCCACAAATCATGCCTTTATCGATAAATGCAATTTGATCTGCATTAATAACTGTCGATAGCCTATGTGCGACCACGACGTTGGTTCGGTGTGCCATCAGATTTCGTAGAGAGTCATATATTTCCTGTTCGGTACGACTGTCTAGACTAGATGTAGCTTCATCTAATAAGAGAATCGATGGATCACGAATGAATACTCGAGCAATCGATAACCGTTGCTTCTGACCGCCTGACAAATTGATGCCTCTCTCGGCAACTACGGTATCAATTCCATTTGGAAGCAGCGAGACGAAGTCGGCGAGCTTCGCAGCGGCAAGTGCGGCCCAAATGTCCCGGTCCGTGCAATAACCCGTAACTCCATAAGCGACGTTTTCACGTATAGTCCCAGGCATCACCGGGCAGTCCTGGGCAACGACGCCGAGCAAGCTTCGCCAGGACGCGAGACTATATTCATTAATCGGACGCCCGCCATAGGTGATGGTTCCTTGACAGGGCTGATAGAGTCGTTGAAGCAATGCTAGGATGGTTGACTTTCCACTCCCGCTCAGTCCAACAAGTGCTGTTGTCGTATTGGGGAGGATCGTCAGAGACATCTCTTTAATGAGGATCGGGCTGGTCCCAGGATAGGCAAAGTCAATCTTGTCAAAAGTGATAGAAAGTCCTTTATCGGCTCTAATGTCACCGGCTGAATGTTCGATATTGTGATTAAGAATCGTCGAAAGTCTCGTCGAAGCGCCTTTTGCAGATTGAATGCCGGAAAGGAAACCGGCAATTTGTCCAAAAGGTCCAACGACGTTGTATATATACAGGACGAAGGCGGTCAAAGTCCCTGATGACAATTGGCCAGATCCAACCCTTACGCCCCCGTATATAAGTATCACCAGCAGAGCAAGAACTACTGCAAAGGTTACCCCTGACTCAAGGAGTACTCTGAGATACGCCATATCATTAGAGCTGTCACGTAGTGCCCAAATGCGTGTACGACAACGTTCCAGTTCCCTTTCTTCCGCGACGAATGCTTTTACTAGCCGCAACTCTGATAACACATTCACTAACAATCCGCTGAGCCCTGCACTTTGTTCTTGTTGATCCCTCGCGAGACGCTCCATCTTCCAAATGGCGGGGCCGATCGCCATCGACGACACCATCAGTGAGCCAAGTAGTACAAGGGTAAGGGGCATGTCGAGCCAGAAAAGTATGGCGATGGAGCCAGCGAGCATAAGAGCGCCATTCACGAATCCAACAGACTGGGACGTCACAAGGGATGATAGACTGTCACCATCACTCATGATGCGACTCAAGGACTCGCCGGTTTTCAAGCTGTCTGCGGTTGACATGGGCAATCGCAACAGTCTATCTAGTACCGCCGAACGAAGTTTTGCCGATACGTCATGGCCTATTTTTGCGAGAAGTAAATTTGCAGCTCCGATCGCCACTATGCCAATCATCACCGTTCCGGCTATCAAGATCACATAGCCAGATCCCCCCTGATCATTGCTCATGCTTCCGATCAACTCTTGCGCTATCAGAGGATAGACGAGCATTGCAGCTGCACCGAGAAGACTCAATGACGCTGCAAGAAACAACGCTGATAGCCTTGGGCTACCCAACTTTAGAAGCGTCCAAAGTTGATTGTATGTTTGAAGTTCCAACTTTGGATCCTCCTCTTAGGCGGCGGGTTGGAGAAGCCATTGACAAGTTGGCTTCCGATTGTCGACCGTCAACAAGCAGCGCCAAAAAACATAAGATGGTTTCGTCATGCTGATCGCAGTGGAAAAAATTGGAATAGAAGATCGTCTGAGTAAAGACATGCGTGAGTTTGGCACATTGACGTTGATGAATCCAGCCGATCAGGACCTCTGCATGGCATTCGTCAGAGTTCTCGAGTTGTATCTGGCATTCTGCAAGAATGTTGCTTTGGTTGCACCGCGATACACTACATTGGAAAACGTGGAGGCGGCAGCGGTTGAAATTCACCTGCAGTTGCGGGGTCTTCTGGATTCGAGGATCCCTATGCCTGAGAGCCTCCGGGCCGAACTTGACAGATTTGCAATGTTACTTCCCTCTGAGCCCGCCTCCCTTTTAGGTTACCGATTTTCCCGATGGGTGGGTTTCCCTCATGCCGGTAGCTGGGCAACCGCGCTTAGCGGGTTTGAGAAACGTAAGGTCAAGGCACTCGAAGTCGGCTCGTTCGAGGGAAGGAGTGCTTGTTGGCTGTTATCGAACGTCCTGCTGCATCCGGAGTCTGAATTGAGCTGCGTCGACGTGTTTGATGAAGGCTACTTTCAAAACTTTATTTTTAACGTCAATAGAGCTGGAGGCAGCGAGAAAGTCAAGATTTTCCGCGGAATTTCACTTGAAATCCTGCCGACGCTCGCGCCCAGTTCGTTCGACCTGATTTATCTCGACGCGAGTTCCGAGGCAAGCGCGCAGCTCACTGACTGCGTCCTCGCAACGCGCCTTCTGAAATCTGGCGGCGTGCTTATATGCGACGATTACGGCGGCCCGCCTGAATGGGAGCCTGGTGTTACCCGCGGTATAGATTGTTTTATGGGTTCGTTCGGCTATCAGTTCGACGTAATTCATTCGGATTTCCAGATTATTCTGCAAAAGAAGTAGACATGCGAGCGATAGACCTTATTTTCAATGGCGACGTTTTGGTCGATGATTCGGGGCGCCCGCTTCGCGAATCGACTGGCGTTTCTACTTCCGTAGAAACAGTGCTTGTGAAGTGTCCGTTTCGCGGAAGTAGGCGGAATCATCAGCTACCGATGAATGTTTCGGCTTTGGATCAGATGATGGTGAACTGGCATTCGGCCATGATCGTGCTGGATTATTGTCGGAACTGCTATCAAAACTCGTCTGCTCAGAGTTGCCGGTCTTTTGTTGACATGTGGAATGTGGGGATGTGGTGCCAGGCTTTGCCTTTTTTTTATGCTTACAGGAATACGACTCTAGGTCAACCACATGCATTACCGTCATTCATTTCGGCTTTGTATAAAATAGTCATAGGGGTCAATGCTACTTTCTTGGAACTTGTTCGTCGCGATTTTGCGGAGCCTCCAGAACAGCGACGCGAGCTTGATGATATTAATCAGTTCATATCCTTCCTGGAGTCGAGCGGAGGTTTGATCGGGCAATCACAAGTTTGTGCCGGTCCTCTTCCGCACATCAAAACAACATTAAAAATCATGTCGACTGGGCTCAAAGAGGCGGGGATTTCTGCTTTTCGTGCTTCTCTGTTCCCGAAACCAATTATTATGTCGCTTGAATCTAGAGTGACCAAAGCATTTTTTGCCAGGGTCCATGAGATCACTTCCATCGGTGCGCGCATCAGTGGAGAATTTAGTTTCGCCGTTGGCGACGTAGTTCATCTTTTGTACGGCGAATGGCGACTTGAAGCCATTGCGAGTGCTGTCTCAGAGAACGAAAATCGCGTAGTCTGGTTGAAGGGCTTGCCAGCCGGTTTTTGGGAGAGTTGCAAAGCTAGCTTTGGGGAATTTCCTGGATCCGTAGATGATTTTGCGGTTGAGCTGATTGATTCAGATCTTCTGGCAGATTACTCTCGGGTTTTCATAGCTTATCAGATTGGATCAACTGTCAACGAGCTGATATCAGCAGCATTGGTTTCAGATATCGAGCGGGCGCTGTCTCCTGTTAGCGCCGTTTCGGCGTCTGAATTTCCGAAGATGAATCCATTTGGCCTTTTTGAACAGTCGGCTATTGAACGCGTGAGAATGCTTGAAATGGCTATCTCGCCGTGGGTGCGGCGTTTCGAGGGGTCCCCGACAATTCATGCCAGCGAATATTTGCAACGGTTGATTTGGTCGTTGGATCAAGCTGAGGATTCTGAGATTATTGACAGAGCGTTGGCCTATTTCCGGCTCGATCCTATCGTCCTCTCATTGTGCCCAGATTTTGGTTCTGTGCTTTGCAGGGTCTTATCCGCTGAAGAGTGTGCGAATGGACTTTTCGATGCGCTTGAGTCTCGGCTAGTTGAGCTCTTGTGTGTTCGAGGTGCAGAGCAGCTGGCATATGGTGGCAATTCTGGATCGCACGAAACGCGTTCGAATTCCGTCAACCTTTTTGACAGCGTTCGTAGAGTTGCCGGGAAATTTGCGCTGATTTAGCGAATTGGTCTCGCGACTATAGCAATGTGTTGACGATTTCTTGTCTATCGCGATTTTATATCCTTGGCTTTATGAGGTCTTTGTCCTGTGTTTGCGCGAATTAGGATCTTTGCAAGATCTGCTTATAGCCTCGCCTTTGGACTTGTGTTTTTTTCATCGCTTAGACTTTTTGAATGCGCCATTTGGTTGACGCCTGGTGCGCGGCGCGTATTTTGGGATCCGCGTGATTTTTCTTGGACACGCATTCTGGAGGCGATGCATGCGGGCATAAAGCAGGAATTCTTGGCCATTCGTGGTGTGACTAACATCCCACCGTATCATGAGCTTTCCGATCAGCAGCGAGCACTTACGACACATGGGTTCGAGTGGAAGACGTTTGTGCTTGTTGCATATGGCCACAAGGTAGCGGGAAATTTGGAGCGGTGCCCCAACACGGCGCAGGCATTGATGCAGGTGCCGGGGCTTTCGTCAGCGATGTTCTCAATTCTTAGCGATGAGGCGGTTATCAAACCTCACGTCGGGCCTTACAAGGGCGTCTTGCGTTATCATCTTGGTGTGATCGTTCCTAAGCCCGAGGAGCACGCACGAATTTGTGTCTCGGGAATTCACCGATCCTGGTTCGAGGGTGAGAGTCTTGTCTTCGACGATACGTTCATGCACGAGGTGATTAAAAATAACCGTGGTGATCGTGTGGTTTTGTTTATCGATATTGAGCGCCCGCTGCCTTGGCCAATGGCAAAGGTAAATCGTTTTTTTGTAAGAATGATTGGAGGAAGTCCTTTCGTACGAGAAATACTTCACAATATTGATCGATGGGATGATGCGCTTTCAAACGAAGTCGAGCCTATGCTTGAAGCGATCTCGGACGTTGGCCGCAAATGAGGGGATCGCCCTTTTTCGTTTAGCGGGATTCGAGTCTTTGCCACGTCCGGACGTTTTGCCGGACCGTAGCATAGCTCCTTCGTTGGGATGACGTCGGCTCAAAAAGATCGCAATATCATTCTGGGTCAGAACGGGGATCGAGATTGAATCGCTGGGTGAGGTTCGTCGCAGTTTGCGTGCTGACCGGGTTGTTCGCGGTTGCGATCTGGTTGCAGCGGCGGTCGTCGGATGATGCTGACTTTCGAACCAACTTCGCCGCGGCCGGCTCTGACGCAAAAGCCGACGTCGCCAGTGCGTCCGCAACGTCATTCACCACGCCTGAGCTGAGCGAACCTGAAAGCGCGCCTTCGCCGCATGCCGCTGAAGCGCCCCAAGAGCGGCGGGAACTCGCTGCGCAGATCCCCGAGCGTGCGCCAGCCGCGCCTGCTCTGACCACTGTCGCAGCAGATCTTCAAGCCCGCACGAAGGCCAACGACGCTCGAGCCGCCTTCGATCTTTCGCGCATGCACGAGGCATGCTCGATTGCTCAGGGATTCGTCGGCAAAGAGGGATTTGAAGTCGAAGCACTGATGATGCGTATGGGGTTTGCGCCGGATGTGGCACAGATGGTCCTGCAGCGCTTTTCCGACCGCGCGGCCGAGTGTTCGAAGTGGTTGCCTCCCGATTTCGATCACTTCTCGGCCCACCTGGAAATGCGGGAACGCGCGGCAGCGTTGGGACACCCGGTGGCGCGCGCACTGGCCATTCGGATGACGGCGGAAAACGGTTCGGTGACTTTTGAGGATGCGCGCGGCGATCGTCGCCGGGCAATGGTCGCGCTCCTTGGGACGGGCGATCCAACGTGGTTGGCGGATATAGGTTTCGCTATCTCGTTGGCGAATGGTGCTTATCGGCAAGAGGCTTACACCTTGGCGGCTTGCCAACTTCAAGCCGCTTGCGCGCAAGATTTATCGGCATATGCGTTGCAGCAGATGTCGCCCGATAGCGTCATGAGCGGCCTCAGCTATGCCAGCCTGCTGATGCTGAGTCGACGCGACCGTCAGATCGCAGAGGCCCAGGCGCGCGAAATCGTAGATCATTGGAACGCCCGACGTTTCGATCTATTGATTCCGAGAAGGCCGTGATCAAGCGCAGGGCTGCCGCAATCTTGCTGAGCGTTGTACTAGCAGTGATGGCGATCGTGGTCTGGACATTTCTCACCGAGCGGTCCAGGTCACCGGACCTTTCGCTGGCACCGACGTCTACGCCGGATGTGGTCGAGACCGCCAAACTGGACACATCGATCGACCCTGCCGACGCGGGACAATCGCTGCCGTTGAATGACGACGTCTCAGATCTCGATCCGGATTCGGAAAAAGCATCCAAATCCGTACCTCGGAACCCAGTCGCAGCCGACGAACTTTATCGTCGCGCCGACGAACTTTCGTTGTGCGCGGAGGTGCGCGCGGCGATGGCGCCTGCGCGTCGCGACAAAGTCGATGAAACAGTCTGGCGCTGGTTGCCGACTGAAACCGCCGACCGCGAGCGCAAGGGACTGGATGAGGCAATTGAGCACCTGGCCACTCGCTGCGCGACCGTGCCGATGGCTACCAGCAAGGAGATTGAGCAGATTCACCAGTCGGCTGCCCAATTGGGCCATCCTCTCGCCAGGCTGCAAGCGCGCCGTTGGGACGAACATACGCCAGGGTCGCTGGCCGAAATTCGCGCGCTCATCGACGAGGTCCTGCGCAGCGAGCGACTGGAGGACATTGCGCAGCTCGGTGAAGCGCTGCCGATGTTGTCTCGAGAGTTGGCCGATACCGGGATGGACGCGGAGCTGTGGCGGTTGATTGCTTGCGATCTAGGTATGCCCTGCGAACGAGGCTCCGCCGCTTGGAATCGCGCCTGCATCGACAGCGTCGCCGCATGCGGAACGGAGCATTTGCACGGCCACATGCTCGACGCCGTTCCCGAACGACTGATCCCGTACTTCCAGCTCCGGCGCGCGCGACTTGTGGAACTGATGCGTCGTCGCGATTACGCGACCGTGCTTCGCGAGCTGGCTCCGAACGAAGACTGACCTTAGGCGCGCCTGAGTGCCGCAGCACATCTGCGCATGATGGTGCTCGCAAGGACTCAAATTTCAGGTTTTATAAGGTGTTGATTGCAAGAGCAATTAACAGCTCTTGTCAGAAAATTCCTACAAGAGAATCAGCGTTACGCTGACAGACGCAGCCCATTAAGTGTTGCACTCTAGAGGCGATCGAAATCGGCGACCGACTCGATCTTTACTCGATGAAGGTTTGTTGGACAAAAAGTGAACTCTTTGTCATCCTGATCTCCGAAAGCTCACGCTAGGGGGCGTGTATGCGATCCCGAACCTTGTTTCTGCTTGCCCTGCTGGTTTGTCAGATCGCAGTCGCAGGCGATGGCGTCAAATGGCGGCTTATTGCCACCGATGCCGACACCGGATCGGCGGTCTTTCAACGCGCCAATTCCGACGAGCTTAAGCTCGTTCGCGCTGGAGCAGAGATTCCGGGGACTGGATTCAAGCTGGAGTACGCTCGGGCGAACGCTGCGCATTTGGTGCTGATGCGGCGCTATCAAGGGCAGCAATTCGTCCAACGGCTGGCCATTGGCGGGACGCTCGATCCAACCAAGATCGCCGAAATCGAGGAAGCGGACCGTCGCGCGCAAGCCGCGATGAGTGTCAGCTCGACGGTCATCGAACCGCCCAAGGAATAGTCGTGACGACGCGCCTTCGAGGCTCCATCGCCGCGATCGCTTTCGCCGCGTTTCTGCACGCCGATGCGAACGGCGCAGGCCCAAGTTATCCCTTCGCACCGGTGTCATGCGTGGAGTTCCCAAAGGTCGATCCTGGCGCTGTGGGCAAGAACAACTTGCCGCTATCGACTGTGGGCAACCTCGCGATCATCGAGTTTGGCGGCGACTACGCGCGCGGCGTCTCTGCCGGGCGCCAACAAATCGCCCAGAGTTATTTTCGCGAGCACCAGCCGGTCGATTTCCTGGTCGTGTTCACCACCTTCGACTTTCCGAAGGGAGATGCGCTGGCGTTCTATAACAGTATCAAGAACGATGTCTCCGGCATTGGCCTGTCGCAGTTCAACAACAGCGCGGCATTCGGATCGACCAGCCTCCAGGGCTACATCGACATGGCGTCGGTTGCGGGTTGGCAACTCAATCCGCGTTTGCCTGCATTCGATCAAGTCGCTGATGCCTTGGCGCATGAGTTCATGCATCGGTACGGTGTGTACTTGCGCTGGAACGACGGCTCTTCCTTGCGCACGGATTTGATCGGTCGCGATCAGTCGCACTGGAGCTTCTTTGTCGACTCGGACGCCTCGGTGATGCTGGGCAACGACTGGCGCACGCTGCCAAGTGGCCAGTTCGAGTCGATCGATGTGATGCACCGGTATTCTGATCTCGACCTATACGCCGCCGGTCTGATCGCTCCGCAAGATGTTCGCCCGACCGCGCTGATCATCAACGGCACCGGCAACGCCAACAACGTCCCGCGGCGCGGTGCGACCACGGGTGGGCAGGCGATCAACGTCGCCATCCAACAGGTTATCGCGGCCGAAGGACCACGCTCGCCAGCGAGCACAGCCTCACAACGCGACTATCGCTTCGGCTGGGTGTTGCTCAAGCGTCCCAATCAGATTATCTCAGCAGACGTCACCGCGCTGATGGAAAGCGCGCGAATCGCGTTCGAAACCGAAATGGCGGCGCGCACCGGCGGCCGCGCGACGTTTCGCATCGGCAATGCACTGAAGTTACCGAATGCGGGGCGCCCCATTGTGTTGGCTGGCTCGCCGATCAGCCAGCAATTGCCGAGCGCGCAGCGAGCCGCCGCATGGTTACGATCGCGCCAGGCGACCGACGGCAGTTTCCGCGACAAACCCGAGACCGCGCTACGCGATACGGCGGTGGCGGTGCGCGCGTTGGAGGAACTGGATCCCACGTTCAATGGCTTACCGTTGGCGCGCGCGTGGCTTTTGGCGCAGACCACGGTCGTGATCGATGCCGACGACCAATACTGGCTGCTGCAGGGGCTGGATCAGCAGTTGGCGGCGCTTCTTGGCGATATCGCCAATCAACAACGCGGCGATGGTGCATTCGGACTGATTCCGTTGCACAACGGATCGCCCATCGACACCGGATTGATCGTCCAGGCCGCTCGCCGGCGCAGCGCAAACTTACGCTTCGACGACGCGCAGGCGTGGCTTCTGGCCAGCGCCAATAGCGATGGCAGTCACGGCGTATTGCCGCGAGGTCGCGGGCGAGTCATGAGCACGCTCGCGGCCGCCGGTGCCATGCCCTCGAGTGTGCTCGGGCCGGCCAAACAATGGCTGCGTTCACGCCAGTACGCCGACGGTGGACTAGGCGATGGTAGTTCGCGTGTTGATCTCAGCGCTTATGCCTTGCAGTTGCCGAACCTGCTGGGTGGCGATGCGTTGAACGCCACTGCGCTGGTCCAGTATCTGCTGACCCAACAGGGCGACGCTGGCGATTGGCAGGGCAGCGTTTACACCACCGCGCAGGCTGCGCTGGCGGTGGCGCGATTTGGGCGGCCGAATCTGCGAACGCGTGGCGCGATCACGCTGAGTGTCGATGAGCCGACGGTGGGCGATACGGTTGAGATTCGAGCCACTATCGAGAACGCCGGCAACGCGGATGCGGGTGCCTCAAGTTATCGCTGGTATCGCGGTGCGCCTGACCAGGGCGGTCAACCGCTGGGGCCCAGCGTCGCGCTCCCGGCGATTACTGCAGGCGGTTCGGCACAGGCGACCGTCAACTGGGTCGCCGTCGATGGCGCATCGACTATCGTGCTGGTCATCGACGATGCCAACGTCATCACCGAGAGCAACGAGGCCGACAATCGTGCAGAGCGTGTGATCACCGCGATTGCGCCGCCAGCGATTCCGGAGTTGAGCGTGAGTTCGGCAGTTGCGGTTCCAGCAGCATTGACCGTATTGCCCGCGTCCTTGCGTATCGACGCGACGGTGCGCAATGCAGGATTGCAGCCCGCCAACAATGTGCTCGTCGCGTTGTATCGGGACGGCGTTGCGCAGGCTCTCGCGGAGACACGAATCAACATCTCCGCGCAGGCCACAGCTGCGGTGCAACTGACGACCCAAGTCGACTCGGGTCCGCAAAACCTGCGCGTGGTCGTCGATCCGGATAACGCCATTGCCGAAGCCAACGAGAACAACAATGCGCGAACGTTGTCCGTGCCGCTGGCGAGCGCAGTCGATCTCGAAGTCACCGCCGATGACATCGTCCTCGACACCGATCCGGCACTGGTCAATGAGGATGTGCGCTGGCGCGTGACCGTGCGCAACCGCGGCACCTCGGAGTCGCCGACGGCGGTGGTTCGCGGAACCGTGGTTGTCGGCGCCAATCGCATCGTGTTGCCGGAGGTGAGCGTTGCGCCGGGTCCCGGGCAACGCCTGCTGCGTAACTTCGTCTGGCGCGCCAGCGCTGCCGGTCCGGTGCAATTCGAAGTGCAGCTCGATCCGGCTAATCAGGTCACCGAGGCCAACGAGAACAACAACCTGGCAGCGGCTGCAGCCCTCATCGGTACACCGGATCAGGCTGATTTGAGCATTGTTCCAGGCTCATTGAGTCACACACCAATGCCGGCACTCGAAGGTGCTGCATTGCGCGTGTCTGCAACGATCCGCAACTCGGGCGCCTCGGCGACGCCGGCGTTCGTCGCGCGCGCCTTTTTGGGCGATCCGCGCCAGGGCGCTGCGGCGATTGGCAGCGTCACCGTCGATCCCGGTTTGGCCGCTGGCGCGGAGCGTAGCGTCGAGATCAATTCGGCGCTGCTGACACTTGCCGGCGATCAGACGCTGTACGTGCTCGCGGATGCCACGCAGCAGGTCGTGGAGCGCAGCGAAACCAATAACTTCCAACTTCTTCCGATTGCAATTCGTCGTCTGCCGGATTTGGCAACCAGTCTCGCCGGCCTGTCGCTCACGCCGAGCGCACCCGCGACGGGTCAACCCGCGGAGTTGCGCGTGCAAGTACGCAACTTGGGCGAGCAACCCGCCGCTGCGTTTGTTGTGCGTTTGCTCGACGGCACGACGCCAGTGGGCAATCAAACCATCGCCGGCTTAGCGCCTGGCGCCACTGGGCAAGCGGTATTCGCATGGACGTTCGCTGGCGGCGGCACGCCGCCGAGTCTGGGTGTGCTCGTCGATGCCGATAGTGCGGTCGCGGAAGGCAACGAAAGCAATAACCGTGTTGATCTGCCGTTGTCGACACAAAACAGTGTGCTGTTCGCCAGCCATCCGGTGTTCTCGCCGAACGGCGATAGTGTTCGCGACCGCACCGACATCGGATTGCGCTGGACAGGCGCGAATGGGCCGACGGCTGTCGAAATTCGTCGTGGCGATGGGCAAGTCGTACGGCGCTTTGCACCCGCGCAAGTGGGCGATCCGGCCAACGCCAGCGTAGCGTGGGATGGACGAAATCTGCGCGGGCAAGTGGTGCCGGACGGCGTCTACCGCGTGCTGGCGATCAGCGCCAGCGGCGAGCAGTCGATGACTGTTGTCGTCGACAACAACCGCGCCACCTTCGCCGATGCAGTGGGCACCAGCGAAGGAGCTTTGATCAACGTAGCGCAGTTGACCGGCGTGTCCTTAGACCAATGGCAAACCCCGCCAGACCGAAGCCCCTGGCGCCTGGAGCTGTTCACCAGGACCACGCGCCCCAGCGGCTCCGGCTTGCCGGAAGGCATCTACCGTTTCCACCCGCACGATCGCGAAGTTGTGCCGCTCATTTCCAGTGCCTGGGTGCGAAGTCAGTTGGATCTTTTAGGCGGCGGCCTCAACTGGTTCGCGTTTCCAACTTCGGGCGACTCGGTTGTCTTCGAGCTGTCGAAACGGATTGCCGGCAATCAAACTGAAATCAGCCATTGGCGAATCTCGCTCGATACCTCGGACGCGCCCGTTAGGCTATCGCCGCCTGCCATCGGGTTAGGCACAAACTTGCTTGGCAGCTTTGATGCCAATCATCTGGCGCTACGCCGCCAGACGTCGCTGCTGCAGTTGAATTTGCAGAGCGGCGAGATCACGACGATCAGCAGCAACTTTTCCACAGGTGTCGAGAAGACGCAGACAACTTCGGAACCATCTGAGGCTGGCGTGGCATTAGCGCGAGGAAAGAATCTTCCTGGCGTGTTGGTTGGCCCAACCGGGGTGCTGAGTGGAAATGCCTTCTATCCGCGTACGGGCGGTGGGACTGTAAACCTGCCCTCGGCGCCGACGAGTGCGCAAGCTCAGGGCAGGGTCACCTCCAGCGACGGCGCGCATGTGTTCTATTGGTACGCAGATGCGACCCGGGTACGGGTGTACCTGGTGGAATCTGCAACAGGTGGACAACAACTCATCGCCGAACACCCGCTTGAGCGCCTTGGCAGCGGTGGAGACTTCTGGGCGAGTCTCGATGCAGGAACGGAAAGCCTCAGCGTCGGCTACATCGCAGAGATCAATCGATTTGTACTGGTCGATGGTTTCGATCACGACGTGCGGATCGTCGATCGATTGGGAAGGACTGAACAACGATGGAATTTGCCAGCCTTCGCGCGGGAGAACCTTTACGTTGCCAACGTCAATAGCGCCTCGGGTACGTCGGATGTGATAACCGACGTGGTGTATTCGGCTCGCCGTGCTGCGCTGCGCGAGCCTGAAGCATCTTACGATCCCTATTCAGGGTCGATCGATGTCGACCTGCAAGAACTGGTTGCCGCACCCATTTTTCTCAACGCAGCCGGCTATTGGTTCGTGCTGAAAGGCGTCGGCGAGACACAGCGGCTCATGGTCGACGGCTCCGTCGTCGTCGACTCGCGTTGCCCACCCCCGGAATGGATACGACTCGTCGATCCGCGCGATGAACGCCTCTACCGCTGCCCGGCACTAGGCAGTGGATTGTCCAGCTCGATTGCGCGGTTGCGGCTTCGCGATGGTGCGTCAATCGACTTTGCTGGGCGTATTCAGGCTTCGAGTGGTCTCCAGACCGACGAGCCGTGGCTTGCATCGCTTGGCGGTGTGCGCGGCATCAGTAACGATGATCAGGCGATTGTAGGCAGTTCCGCCGATCGTCTACTTGGCCAAACGATCAATCTATCGTCACGCTTGGCGGCAGAACCCGACGGACGCGCCATTCGCCTCTACGGCGTCGCGGTCGATCGCAACCTCGACTACTACGAATTGGAGTGGGCGAGGTTGTCCGCACCGGAAACGTGGTTCGCGCTGACGCCTGCGATTCGTAACCGCGTTGAACGCGATGATTTCCTGACCTGGGTGCCGCCCGAACCCGGCGACTATCGGTTCCGACTCACGGTGGTCGATCTCGCCGGTAATCGCACCCAAAGCTCCGCTCGCGCGCGCTCAACAGGTTCTTCGCCTATTACGTTGGAGCAAGTCGCGCCGACACACATTTCGCCGAACGGCGACGGCGTGCAGGATCAAGCGACACTCGCCTTCCGCGTGAATGCACCGGTGGCCACCGAGTTCGTGGTGATCGACAGTGCCGGAACCCGCGTGCGCACGATTCCTCTGGCGTTCGGCACCGCAGACCTGGGCGGCAAGACGCAAGCTTGGGATGGCCGAAACAACAGCGGTGTCCGGGTTCCTGATGGACGATATCGGATGGGCATCGACGGACAGTTCGGCAACGTCATCGTCGACACCGTACTGCCAGTCATGAGCCTCAGGGTTTCGCCTTGGTATGCCTCCAAGCCGCCGTTCGCTGCTTACGGCTGTTTTGATGAGAATGCGAGCAGCTATGCGTGGTGTGAGCTGCAGCAGCAGTTGCCGCCGGGACCCATCGCGACTATTGCAGCCAGCTCAGGGTGCGACATCGGCGGACGACCGTGCGCCAACGAACGCTTGCAGCAACCGATCAGCACTCGGTGGCGCGTGCGCGGCAGGGATCTGGCAGGCAACGAGGCATTGTCGCTGTGGGAAGGGCCGCTTGCGCCAGCGGTTGTACTTTGGGGTTTGCGCGAAGAGCCGGCGATCGATGGTGGCAGCGTATTCGAGGTGCCGCTTCAAGCACCAACATTTGATGTGACGCCGCCGCCGGCATACGGGGCATTGCTTTCAGGGTCGGTTCTTTATGTTCGGGTGTCGCATCCCGGCGCGGTGTCAGGCGCGCTACAAGCGCGGCCGGTTGGGAGCAACACCTGGCTGACGCTGAGCGATCAACCGGTGTCGGCGCTTCGCGTCTGCAATCCGGACCCACCTCAGGAATGCAGTGCTACGGAGTGGCGCATGCCACTTGATCTCAGTCAGTTTGTGGCTGGATCGGTGGTGGATCTGCGGGTCTTGGCTCGGGCAGGTGGCGATCATTTCTCGAACCGACTGCGGATCGTCGTAGGCGGCATCGGCTCGCCACGGCGTGTCACCGGAGAGCAATCGCCTCTGCTCAACCAAATGCGGGCGAAGCTGTCGCCGCCGGTGCCCGGCGTTCAGTACGACGAGTTTCTGGCCGAGGAGTGGCTGCCCGGATTGCTGCCTGACTCCCCCGAGGTCACGCAGTTGGACAGGGCTTCGCCTCCTTGGCTGAGCTTGTTGGCTGCTCGCCGCATGGCTGTCGCAGATGGCGCGGTGCTGTTCGCGCTTGCCAAGTGTGGCGCATCGACCGAAACCGTGCGTGTCTCCTCCCGCTTCCGATCGATTGCTATCGTCTCCCCGATTGCGAACGTAAGCTTTGCTGGCCAACTGTTGCCGTGCGGATCACAAACAGAGTCCGCAGGAATCGACCTGGAAGTTCGGCCGGTCACGGCAACTAGCTGTAGTCTCGGACCCACCGGGCAGTTTCAAGCGCGACTCGTTAGTGCCGGCCCAATACAAACACTAGGACCGCAGGAGCGACTGGCCCTCGGTCGCATCGGCGATGGCGGCGCAATCGTCGACGAGTTGTTGTCGATCCCTCGCAACGGAAGTGTGAGTGGTTTCGATATCACCCGTGCGGTTCCGATCCCCGCCGCTGCGATAGGACTGCTGCCATTGCGAGTTGAGCTGATCGCAGCGGTCAGGCCGGCAAGAAAGGACGGCTCACTGCCTATTGATCGCACGCCGCCAACGATTCAGATGTTTGAGCCAGCCGCCGGTTCGCGCGTGTGTGCGACGCCCGATCAACGGCTCAGCATTCGTGGCCTGGCCGAAGACAACCTGGGTTATGCGATTGCCATGCAGTGGGGCATCGGTTCAGCACCGAATGCTTGGTTCTCGGCGTCAGGCGGACCGCCTCAAAGTATCAAATCGTTTGCGATCGGGTCTCCATCGGTCCCGGCGAATCTCGTCACGAGCCCGAACCAGAACGGCATCTTGTGGACCTGGGGCGAAAACAACAACACACTGCCGGATGGGCCGGTCACGCTGCGCATGGCAGCGACCGATTGGTCAGGTGCATTAGTCTGTACAACGCAGAGCTTCGAGATCGATAGCAAGGTTGCGTGGATTGAGTGGCAGCAGCCAGAGCGCATTCTGTCGCTTGTCAATCAGTATCTGGGCGTGTCGACCATTGGCGACCCGTCATTCCGACTGGCCCGCGCATTCCATCGGCCGCGTGAATCGCTCACCGTACGCGGCACGCTGCACGCAACGACGTTTGCTGCCGGCCAGTTCATTGTCGATGGCGCTGCGCTCCGAGAGCTACTGCCGAGTGCTTCGACCAGCTCCGACGTCGTTTTGTCCTGGGACGGCCGCGTAGGCAGCGGCTCTCCTGCCGATGGCTTTTACACCATGCGGCTGACGGCAAACGATTCGTGTGGATTCGCCGACACGGCCGATACGCTGGTTCTACTCGACAACACGCCGCCGACGCTTGCATTGACGTCTCCCGGAGCCAACACAACGCTCACAGCACCGGTAGTCGCTCTCTCGGGAAGCGTGCGCGATCCGCGCCTGGTTCGTTGGCAGGTGGAAGTGGGACTGGGCGCTTCGCCCACCGCATGGACTCAAGTGGCGTCGGGTAACAACGAGATCGATAACGCCAGCCTCGGATCATACGCGCGCGGCGCCGTCGAAGGCCCGGCGGTATTGCGCCTCTCGGCCATCGATCAGTTAGGCAATCGCAATGAGCTATTGGTGCCGGTGACGCTGGGGACTCGCAATCGAATTATTGATCGAGCTGTGGTCCCAGCTGCGTTTTCGCCAAATCAGGACCAGCGCAATGACTCGCTGCCGATTGAAGTGGTGCTGGCGCGTGAAGCGTTACTGACAGTACGCATACTCGCCGCAAACGGCACGCCATTGCGCACGCTCGCCAACGCTCAGGCGGCTGCGGCTGGCATTGTCGTGGTCGATTGGGATGGCAAGGACACCGCCGGTACGGTGCTGCCAGAGGCGGCCCATCGAATCGAGATTCTCGCCGTCGACGCCGCGCAATCGGCCAGCAGCGAAACGGCCACGCTCGAAACGCGCATCGACGTGACCCTGCCGGTCTTGACGATTGCGACGCCCGCAGCCGCTCACTTGCGCCAAGGTTATATCGAATGGCGTGTGGCCGAATCGGCGCTCGCGTCCGCCACGGGTCGCTTGTTCAGCATGCCCGGTTCGACGTTGATCACCGAGCAGGCCGTCACCACCGTCGGCAGCCATTTGCTCCGCAACAGTGACGATCTCAACGAAGGTTTGTATCGCATCGACCTTGAAGCACTCGATGTGGCGGGAAATCGCGCCACGCTGACACGCGATTTTCGTTTGGATCGCACGGCGCCGACGGTGTCGTTGATGGCGCCGCTGAACGATGCGGTGCTGCCGCGCGCTGCCACCAGTGTTCGCGGCGTGATCGAGGATGTGGATCTTGCGAACTGGCGGTTGGAGTTGGTTGGCGCGTCGACCACCATTCTTGGTCAAGGGCAGAACACGGTTCCCACAGAAGCGCAGATTCTTGCCTGGACGGTGAGTCAGCCTGACGGACCCTATCAATTGCGACTGGTCGCCACGGATGGGGCCGGCAACAGCACCACGCAATCGGTCGATATTGACATCGACGGCACGCCGCCAACGGTGCGCATCGATCAGCCGACGGCAGACCGTTTGCTTGGACAGCGCTTCGATGTGATGGGGCAGGTCGCCGATGCGCACTTGCTCGATTATCGGATTGCCGTCGCGACCGCAGCGCAGCCGAACGACTGGGTCGATCTGGCGATCGGCAATGCGGCGGTTACCGGGTTGCTCGGCGCACTCGATGTGCAGCAGCGCCAGGGTCCGTTGCGCTTGCGACTGACGGCGACCGATCGCGCCGGCTTGAGCGCGAGCGTGGAGCGTGCGATTCGCGTCGATAGCGAGGCGCCTGACGCGCCCACCGGGCTGACGGCGGTGGTGTTGCAGAACCGCGATGTGCGCTTGAACTGGACAGCGTCTGCGGCGAACGATATCGCGCGGTACGAGCTGGATCGTTGGCAGGTCGCCATTGGCACCACAGCGACTACCGAGTACCTCGATCTCAACGTGCCCGAAGGGCGTCCCCGTTATCGCGTGCGCGCAGTTGATCTGGCGGGCAACGCTGGCCCGTGGTCGGCGCCGATAGATGTTGTGATCGATCGCACCCCGCCTACTGTTGGCATCAGTGCGCCAAATGCGGCTGCACGCGTTCGCGGTCTGTTACGCGTGTTCGGTTTCGCCGACGCCGCCGATGATTTCGCGAGCTACGCGCTGCGCGCTGAGATCGCCAGTGCTGTGCAAACGCTTGCCACTGGTCAGCAGCCGGTGAGCGGTCAGTTGGGCACACTTGATACATCGACGCTGGCCGAAGGCGCCGCCGTTCGACTGGTGTTGTCGGCGCAAGACACACGCGCCAATCAGGCCAGCGTGCAGATCGATGTGTCGGTGGACAATCAAGCGCCAGCGACGCCCACGGGCCTGGCTGTTGCCGCGATCGGCCCGGATGTGCGCGCGCAATGGAACGCCAACACCGAGCCTGATCTGCTGGGCTACTTGTTGTACCGCGATGCGGCGCTGGTCAATGGACCCAGCGCTTTGCCCGAGGATCTGCGCCCATTCCGAATTGTCGACACGCAGTTTCTAGATCGCGGCGTCGGCGATGGGCTGCGCCGTTGGCGCATCGCCGCTATCGATACGGCTGGTAACGTGTCGCCGCTGTCGGCGCCGCAAAGCCTGACGATCGATCAAGGGCCGCCGGATATCGTCATCGAATCGCCATCCGAGGGTGCAACTTTCGAGCGCGAGATCGACATCCTGGCGATAAGTGCCGACCAGGACTTGGCCGATGTGCGATTCGAAGTTCGCGCGCCGGGCGCTGGTGCCTTCGCGCCACTGGGCGCACTGCTAACCTCACGGCCGTTTGCGGTACAACTCGACGCCACTGCGCTCGGCAACTACCAGGTTCGCGCCATTGCGCGCGACGTCGGCAATGCGTCGACAACCTCCGCCGTGCGCACCTTGGTCCATGTCGATGAAACGCCGCCGCCGCGCGTCACAGGCGTACTGGCCCGCGCGCGAGGCAGCTCAGTCGAATTGTCCTGGACGGCAGTGACCGCGAGCGATCTCGCGGGATATCAGGTGCGTGGCCGAGGACCGAACGGCGCGGCATTCAATCCGCCAGTGACGACAGCAACCACAGCGGTGCACACGGATGCGGAACTCGGCCGCTGGACCTACGAGATCGTATCGCGCGACGCCAGCGGCAACGAGGCGCCGCCGTCGGCCAGTGATGGGGCGGACGTGTTTAGCATCGATCTGCTATCGCCGCGCACGCCCACGTCGCTAACCGAACTCGTTGTCGAAGGTAACTCCGGCGAGCCCGGTGAGGTGCGCGCCAGCGTGCAGGACAGTGCCGGCACGCGCCAATTGCCGCTGCAAACCACGAACGAAATCGGGCGCTTCGAATTGCCCGTCGCCAGTTTGGCGCAAGGCGCAACTGCGCTCAGCGTGTTTGTCGTCAACGGCGCCGACGATCACAGCACGGTTGCGACGTTGCGGTTCGATCGTGGCGACCGGCCAGCCGCGCCAACTGGATTGGCGGCGGTCGTCAACGCGACCAACGTGCAGTTGAACTGGACGGCAAACGCGCCAGCGCCGCTAGCTTACCGCCTGACGCGCAGCGACTCGCCGCAACCAGCCGCCGTTGTTGTGCCAGGGCTGTCGGTCACCGCCGAGCCGAATGTTGGCGATGCCAACGCGGTTATTGACGGCAACATAGACACCGTCTGGTCGGCGCCCATCCTGGGCTCCGAAGTGCGCGGCAGTTATCTCGAACTTGAGGCCGTCGAACCGTTCTGGCTCAGCCAGATCGAAATCGATTTTGGCACGGTCGGATCGCGCGCGTCCGAGTTCGATGTGATGGCATGGAGCGGCCACCAGTTCGTGCGCCTCGCGATTGGAGCCACGGACACTGCGAATGCGGTAATCACACTAGAGGAAGGTTATCGCACGACGCGCGTGCGCATCGTCCCCCGTCGCGTTCCGTGGACGGCTGTGCAGCCGCTGGCCATCGCTGAGGTGCGGCTCAAGGCGCTTCCACTGATTGCGACGACGAGCTACCTGGACACGCCAGCGGATGGCCGGCATCGTTATCGCGTACGCGCGATTTCGACACTGGGACTTGAAGGCGCTGCATCGCCCGAGGTCCAGGTGGCGGTAGGCGATGTCGATCCACCCGATGCGCCCGTGTTGAGCGGCAGTGTGCTCGGCAGTATCGCCACCTTGACGTGGACGGCGCCGACAGCACCGGATGTTGCGGCGTATCGATTGCAGCGCGACAGCGCCACGCTGACGACACGGCCTGCGGCACAGCAGCGCACCTATGACGACGGCCCGCTGCCGAACGGTCAATACCGTTATCGCGTGATCGCTGTCGATGGCGCCGGGAACGACAGCGAGCCGTCGAACGAAGTCGTCTTGAGCATCAACGCGCTGTTGCCCGGTGTTCCGCAAGCCGTGACGGTGACGGCCCCAAGCTCCGGTGGTCGATTGCAGATCGACTGGCAACCGGGCGCCGGCTCGGCGCCGGTGCGCTATCGACTGCGTCGTGCCGTTGCAGCAAATGGCAACTACAGCGTCATCGCCGAGCCGACCAACCCCAGCTATCTGGATCAGCCGCTGGCCAACGGCGTGCAGCAGTTCTACACGGTCGCCGCGATCGACGCAGCCGGCAACGTCAGTGCGCCGAGCGCGCCGGTGTCCGGCACGCCGCGCGACGCCGATCCGCCGACTCCGCCGCAAGTGAGCTACCCGATACTGCCCGGTGTCGAGCTGGAAACCGCCGCGACGGCGGTGGATCTCTGCGCGATCGGTCCCGCGGCGCGCCACGAGTGGACGCGCGATGAAACGGCGTTCGCCGAACGTTCAACCGTAAGCGATTTCCGCTCGCGCTCGTTGCAGCCGGCCTATGAATCCTCGCCAGTACTCTCGGACAATGGCGGCTTTGGCTGGTGGAACAGCGCGAGTCAGGGCCTGGTCGAACTCGACGTGCTCGGATTGTCAGCCGTGGCGAGCGGCGTTCGCGTCGTCACCTTCGATGCGCGCGACGGCTACTTCGGTGTCGGTGCCGACAGCAGCTTGCGTCGCTATCCGCGGCAGGGCGCCAGTGAGCCGGTATCGACTGGCTTGGCGGAGGTCATTGATGCACGAGCGTCGACCAATGGCCGCTGGCTTTTACTGCACGGACGATTAGCGGCCGGCGACACCGCAAGCCTGTTTTGGTACAGCCTCGACACCGGGCAACGCACACTGGTCGCGCTTAACATCGATGGCATCGACACTCTGGAGGTCGATGCGCTCGGTGGTCGCGCGATTGCGCGCGTCGGCACGGCGCTGCACCTGATCACACGCAGTCCGGCCTCCGTGCAATTGCTTCATGCCAACGCCGATGGCGCGACGCCAACATTGACCGCCAACGGCGATCAGGCGTGGTACGTGCGGCGCAACAACGACGTCGATGAGGTGTGGCAGCGCGATATCGCCGCGACCAGCGCTACGCTGTTCGCGAGCTTCAATGAGCCGGTGCTTGCGGTACGGCGCATCGCTAACGAACGCGTGCTGGTCGTGTTGGCGAACGATGTGTATTTGTACTCGACCGCCAGCAACTCTGGCCCGATCGCGGCAACCCGGGCTGGAGAAACCAGTTCGGCGCAAATTTCGCGCAGCGGCCGGGCCTGGCTCGATACGCGCATTAGCGCCGGATCAACGAAACTGTTGGATCCACCCGGCTACGGTTGCCTGCGATCGCAACCGCTGGCGGTGGGTTCGCGTCGCTACAGCGCAATGGCGCTGGACGAGTCCGGGAATCGCAGTCTGCCTGCGGCGTCGATTCTGATCGCACGTACCAGTGCCGCCGGACCTGATCTCGCAATCGACAGCGCGTCGATCGCTTTCGACCCCACGGTGCCGGCGCTCGGACAGCCATTCGTGGCCCGCGCGTTGGTGCGTAATCTCGGTACGCTCGCCACGTCGCCAACGACTCTGCGCTTGAGCCTGCAGCGCGCGGCCGATCCTCCCGCAATCGCGACGGCGACGGTGCCGGCCATCGCAGCCGGCGGCGTGTCGTTGGTTTCGGTGCCGCTGGCGGCACAATCTGAGGCAGGCAACTACACCGTGGTTGCCAGCGTCGATCCCGACAATACGCTCGTCGAATTGTCCGAGGAGAACAACCGCGCGAATCGCGATCTATGGCTTGCGGCAAGTTCGGCACCCCAACTGGGTCTCGCGCTTGCGCAGACCGAGCTGCCGCCCGCAGGCCAATTGGCGGGCCGTGTCGACGTGCGCGCAGGCAGCAGCGAGCTCAATGCACGCCTGCGATTGACGTTGGAAGACATGGCCGGCGCGCAAATCGCCGTGATAGCCGACGAAGCGATCAATGCGCTCCCCGCCGGCACGTTCTGGTTGCGAGCATTTCAATACGACACCAGCAGTCTGTTGGCCGGCACCTACCGCGTTCGTGCGCGTCTGAACACGCCCAGCGGCGCACCTATCGGTGAGGTCATCAATCCGATCATGATACTGGCCGACCGACAATTCGAGTTGTCGCTGACACCACCAACGAGCCCGGTCGCCATCGGCCAGTTTGCCGACCTGGCGATTCGCGTTCGCTATCGCAGCGGCAACGTGTTGGTGCCGGGGGCGCAGTTGCGGCTGCGCGTCAATGGCGTTGCGCCGCAGCCGGTGTTCACGATCACGCGCACGCTCGGCACCTTGCAGCCTGGATTCGAGCTGCAGCAAACGGTGCGCATGCCGACGGCGGGTCTAGACGCCGGAAACTACGTCGCCACCGTAGAGCTGCTGGCCGGCACCGATAGCTGGTCGGCGCAAGCGGGGCTTAGTCTGATCGCATCGGGCGCGAGCGACGCACTCACAGGAACAATTGCCTCGGTTCCAGCGCCGATGGTGGTGGGCAACGATGCAACACTGCAATACGCGATCAGCAACCCAGCCACGAGCGCGCAGAGCGATGTCAGCGTGCGCGTACGCTTGCGCCGCGCAACAGATCTGAGCGTGATCGCGCAGGCCACGCCGGTAATCGCCATCGGCGCGCAGTCGATGCAGAGCGGTACGCTGGCGATTCCCGCCAGTGCGCTCGGCATCGAAAATCTGGTCGCCACACTGGAAGCGCGTCTATCCGGCGCCAATGCAGAGTGGCGCATGCTGGCGCTGCGCAGCGTGCAGGTTGTCGATGGCATCGCGCCGGTATTGACGCCGCTGGCTCCCGGCGCATTCGCGCCATCGCCCACGCCGCTGCTCGCACAGGCGCTCGATGCCCATTCCACCGTGCAGCGCGTCGAGGCGCGCATCGATCAGGGTGAGTGGCTGCCGCTTGGCGCGCAAGGCGCGGCGCGTTACGGGCGTACCGTGGCCGATCTGATCGAAGGCCCGCACCAGGTGCGATTCCGCGCCGCCGATCGCTGGGGCAACGAGGTCGAAAGCGCCGCGACGCAGTTCATCGTCGATCGCACGCCGCCGACTATCGTGGTCACGGGCGTTGTCGATGGCGCCCTGCTCAACGTGCCGGTGACACCGGTCGTGTCGATCAACGACGTGAATCTGGACACGCAGCAAATCACGCTCGACGGTGCGCCATTCGTATCGGGCACCACCGTGAGCAGTGACGGACCACATGTCTTGGTCGCCACCGCCGTCGACCGTGCCGGCAATCGCACCGAGGTGCGCGTGCGCTTCACCATCGATCGAATCGCACCCACGGTGGCCTTTGCCAGCCCCGCCAACAACGCCAACGTCAACGGTGAAACGGTCGACGTGGTGATCGCCACCGAGGCACACGCAGCGGTGCGGCTCAGCGTCGGCGCGTACGTTGGCAATGCCACAGCCAACGCTCAAGGTCAGGCACCGTTTGCGTCGGTGCCGCTCGTGCCGGGTGCCAACACGCTCTCGGCGCGCGCGAGCGATCTCGCCGGCAACCAAAGCGTTCCGGTCTCGATTACCGTCAATCGCAGCGACGATCCGACCAGTGTGCTGCAGGGCGCAGTGCAAGTCGCACCGAGTACGGCGGAGCCGGGAACGCCAATCGTGGCCACTTATACGATCAACTACACCGGAAACGTGCCGCGCCCAGGTCAGTTGTTGCGCATGCAGGTGCGCAACGCCAGCGGTACGGTTCTCGCAACACTCACGCGCAGCGTCGATTTTGCAGTCGGCGGCGCCTTCAACGAGGCAGTGAACTATCCGACCGGCGCCTATCCGCTTGGACCCTTGAGCTTTGCACTCGATGCTGACAGCGCCGCCGGCTTCGTCAACCTCGCCACGGGTACCGCAAACCTCGTCGACCTGACCGCGCCAAACATCGCCATTGCAGCGCCAGTCGCGGGTGCGGTGCTGCGCTCGCCGCTGCAAGTTCGCGCCAACGTGAGCGACGCGCGTTCGACGGTTGCGCTGGTCGTCGCCAGTATCGATGGCGGACCGGATATCGCGATGGTCGAGACGGCGACGGCGGGCCTCTACGAGAGCACCGCGCAGACACTGCTCGAAGGCGCTCATCAAGTTCGAGTGCGTGCTCGCGATAGCGTCGGCAACGAACGCACTTCGCCGCCGATGGCTTTTGTCACCGACGAGACCGCGCCGACCATCGTTATCGGTGGTGTCGCGAATGGCCAGCTCAGTCGTGACCCGCTGACGCCAACAATCGCCACCACCGATCCGCATCCTGGCACCAGTACCGTGCGCTTGAATGGCTCGCCGTTCGTCAGCGGCACCACGATCAACGCCAGCGGGAACTATCGACTGGAGGTCTCGGCGACCGACCTGGCCGGCAACATCGCGCAGCGCGACATCAGCTTCCGCATCGATCGCGATCCGCCAGCGGTCGTGATCTCGCAACCGGTCGCAAACGCCATTTTGCTCACCGATCGCATCGCTGTGATCGGCTCCACCGAAGCGCTCTCGTCGTTGCGCCTCGACGTGGGGAGTTACTTCACCAAGACTGTCGTCGGTGCCGATGGTGCGTTTGCGATCCCCGATGTGCCGCTGGTGCCCGGCAGCAATGTGCTGCGCGCGCGCGCCACCGACGAGGCCGGGAACGTCGGGCCGGAAACAGCGCTCAGCGTCGAGTATCGACCGAACGCCGGCATCACCTTGACTGGCGAAGCGACCGTTGCGCCCGATCCTGCACCGCACGGCGGCAGCACCACCTTGACGTTGCTTGTGCGCAATCCGAACGTTAGCCAGGCGCGCGCGATCCCGATGCGCTTTAGCGTCTACGCACAAGGCTCAAGCGCACATTGGACGCGCGTCGGTTTCGATGTCACCTTGCCCGCGGGTGGCGAACTCACGCGCGCTGAGGCGCTCAATCTTGCCGGCCAACCGCTCGGCAACCAACGTGTCGTGCTCGAAGGCTTCTTCACCGATAGCGCCGGCGCGCAAGCGTGGCTGCCAGTGGCCGAACGCCTGTTCGCCATCAGCGATCAGGCGCCGCCAGACGCCACTATCCTCACGCCCGCTGCGCAGTCGTATCACAGCACGGCGGTTGCCGTTCGGGTGCGAGCCACCGACGCGCTGTCGGCTATCGCGTTGGTTGAGGCCAGACTCGACAACGGCTTCGCTCTAGCCCTTGCCCCCGTCGCTGGCGCACCGGGCGAATTCGCAGGCAGCTTGCCAACCACGACCGAAGGACTGGTCGAACTGCGGGTCCGCGCTGTCGACGCCGCCGGCAATCAACGCACGACCGCGCCGCTTGCCATTCGTGTCGACCGCACCGCGCCAGTGATTACGCTGAGTGGTATCCCCAATAGCGTCGTCAACACGGCGGTCACCCCACAAGCGCAAGTGCAGGACGCCTCCCCAATCACCTTGATCGCACGTCTCAACGGCCAGCTGTTCCAGATCGGCACCGCGATCAGCGCAGAAGGAAGTTATGCGCTCGAAGTACTGGCGACAGACGCGGCCGGCAACGCCAGCACCGCGAAGGCGAGTTTTGCCATCGACACCACACCGCCAGCCGTGGCCATCGGCTATCCGCCGCCTGGCACGCGTACCAAGCGCGCGCGTATCGAAGTGCTTGGCACGATGGAAGCCGGCGCCTCGGTAAGCGTGCTCGCGCCTGGGTATTCGCAACCCGCGCCTCGGCCCACATCGACCACCTTCGGACCGCTCAGCGTGCCGTTGCTCGTGGGCGACAACCCGATACAGGCCGAAGCTCGCGACGCCGCCGGAAACACGGCACGCAGCAGCGTCGCCAATGTGCTGCGCGAATCTGGTGGTGCGCGCGATCTGGTCGGCGATATCGATACGCCTGCGTCGCTCATCATCACTGCCGATTTGCCGGTCAATATCCAGGTGCAGAACTTGCAGAGCGCGCCTGTCAACGGTTTGGTTCTGCGCCTGCGCGCCTTGCGCGGAACCACGGAACTCGCCGTCGACAATCGCACCGTCAATCTCGCTGCGAATGACTTCACGCGCTACAGTTTGTCGTGGCCGACCACCGCCTGGCGTGCCGGCCGCATCGACATGGTCTTGGAGCGACTGGTTGGCACTACGGTCGAGGTACTTGATCGCGCCTCCGTCGACGTGCTCGATCGCACACCGCCGTCCATCGCCATTGTGGTGCCGACATCAGGCCAATCGCTATCGCTCGGGGATGCGCTGCAAGTGCGCGCGAGCGACGTCCACAGCGATCTCGCCGCCGTGGAAATCCGCATCGATACCGGCGACTGGACTGCAACCGTGCGCGGCACCGGCGATCTCTATACCTTGCCGCTGCCGCGTTTGACCGCCGGCCCGCACGAGTTGACCGCCCGCGCCACCGACGCTGCTGGCAACGTCGCGAGCGCTGGCCCCGTGCCGTTCACCGCGCGCGCCATCCTGCCGCTCAGCATCACGCGGCCCACGAACGGCGCAACGTTGCCGCCGGGTCTGTTCGAAATCGTCGGCAGCACCGAAGCGCTTGCGCAAGTGACCGTACGCCGACGGGGCAGTACCGATCAGCAGCAAGCCAACGCCGATGCCAGCGGCACCTTCCGCATGCCCGGCGTCAATCTGCCGGACGGAGAGCACAACTTCGATCTGCAAGCGCGCAACACCGCCGGCGCCACTAGCGAAGTGATCACGCTGCGCCTCGTCGGTGTGCGCGCAGTCAACATCCCAGTGCCGCTCATGAGTCCACTGGCGGCAGTGGTGCTGATCTTGTTGATGCTGTTCTCAGCGCGCTTGGTGCGCTTGAGAGTGTCGGAGCAATCGCGATGATGGGAGTGAGCACATTCGCAGCCTTCGTGGGTCGCGCTCTGGCACGACGCTTTTGGCTGATCCCAGCAGATTCCATGTCCATTTCTGAGCGCAAGCCCGCCGCTGTCGTAGGTCGCGGCATGGCGCGACGCTTTTGGCCGTTCCCGAGTGCTGACTTCATCCACCCTGCTGAAATCGCGCCAGAGAAAAGCCCCAAAGGGGCGCAAGGAAATAGTCCAGGGCGAAGCCCTGGGTCAGACCACACAAACAAGATGAGCCCTGAAGGGGTGAAACAAAGGTGTCGCTTGAGAGATTCAAGGATTCGCTCAGACAAGACGGCAACAAGACACAGCAATCCAACGGCACCCACAGTCCGAGCCTCGGGCCCCATCGCCTCTCCCGCCTCGGCGGGGCGTAGAACGATGCTTGCGAGCGGCGCTCGCATCGTTCGTAGCGCCAATGTGCTGTGCGCATTGGCTGGGGGCCGAAAGGCGGTCGGCGCGAAGCGCCGGGTGAGGGTGGGCCGGAGCTACGGAGCGCTCCGCGGCATCACCGCAACCCTCTCCCACCCAAGTGGAGGAGGGGGCCGTTCTGACTTCCTGGTTGGATCGCAGACAATCAGTATCGGGTCCGGATTTGTGTGGATGCTCCAGGCCACGTTGCTTTCGCTGGCAATTGCTGTTGTCGGGCTACCGGTCGCCGCACAACCGGCAGCTGCACAACCCGCCGCCGCCAAAGTCATCGCCGCACAACCCGGCAACGCAAAATCGGTTGCCGCGAAACCCGTCGCCGCACAACCCGGCAGCGCAAACTGGAACGCCACGCAACCCGGCTCCACACAACCCGGCGCCATGGCGGCCTCCGACGGCCACCCCGCCTCTCTCGATCACGCCCAAACCCAGGCCGAAGCGCTGGAAGCAAAACGCAACGCCCACCGCGCCGAGCAGAAGGCGCTCGCCGAGCGTGAGGAAAAACGCCGCGCCGCCATCGAAGCCTTGTCCGAACCCTGGCTCAACAACCTGCTCACTGGCGCCGACGCCAGCGGAGAAGCGATGGCGTCGGCAGAACTGCGCACCGACAAAGCCCAGATACCAGAAACTCTTTCGCGCTTCGCCGGACTCGAAGACGCACTCGCCAGCGCGGAACGCGCTGTCGCAGCGCTCAAGCGCTCCGCACCTGGCGATGCCACTCTCGCCAGCGACGCGCTGATCAACAGCATTCGACGGATCGAAGCGGAACAGATGCTGGTGCTCGACCGCTTCGCGCTGTGGATCGAAAAACGCGGCGAGGCCAATCGTCCCTGGCTTCGCTTTGGGGATCAATCGCTCAATCGCCTGACGCAGGCGCAATCGACCCTGCGGCAGGCGTTCGCCAAACGCTCGACGGCATTAAAAACGATTCGTGCAAACCTGGCACAAGTCACCAAAGACAACGGTGAAGCGTTATCCGCGGCCCTCGCGCAATGGCCAGTCCGAGCAGCCAACGCAAGTGTCGTTGATACCTACGGGCTCGATCTGCCCGTATCGCGCCCGCGCTTCGCACCGCTGCCCGTTCCCAACGGACCCTTCATCACACCCAGCTACGCAAACTCTGCCAGCGAGGTGATGCCCGAGGCGGCCGATTTCGCCAGCCACCCAGGCGCCGAGATCGACAAAGCCATCCTTGACAAAGCTGCCGAGCTCGGCAACGAGTACCACCGCATCTACGACTTCGTCCGCAGCGACATCGAGACCGACTGGTACGCCGGCAGCTTGCGCGGCGCCACCGGCACGCTGCGTAGCGGACGCGGCAATGACGTCGATCAGGCGCTGTTGCTCGCAGCGCTGCTGCGCGCCAGCTCAGCGCCCGCGCGCATTGTCCGTGGCGTGATCGATGTGCCGGTCAATTTGCTGAGCCAGCAACTGGCCGTGCCCGTGACGCGCATCGGCGCCTCACTCACCGCCGCCGGCATCGCTCATGAGCCGCTGACTGTCGGCGGTTCCATCGGTGCGTATCGCATCGAACACACCTGGGTCAGCGCCTATGTGCCGATCGATAACTACCGAGGCACCAGTGTTAGCGACGGCGGCAAAACTTGGGTGCCGTTATCGACCGCGCTCAAACCCTACCAGTGGCGTGCGGCCGGCAACGTCTTTGAACTCGCGAACATCACGCCTGCGAGCTTTATCGATGCGTGGCTGACGCGGCCCACCGGAACGGCCTCGCCATGGGAGCACCTGCGCAGCGAACTGGAAACACGGCTTTCTACACTCGCACCCGCGCAGCGCCTGGAAGATGTTGCGGCATTGCACCAGCGGGCAACACCCAAACTCAACGTGCTGCCGATGACTCTGGTGGGCCAGAACGCCCAAGCCATCAGCGAAACCGCGCACCTGCCGGACATCGCCTTCCAGCGCGTCATGCTCAACATCAAGCGTGATACGGACACCGTGATGTCCCTCAATCGCCGTGCCTACGAGTGGGTCGGCCAACGTCTGACGCTCGGCTTCGCGCCCGCCACCGAAGACGACACGCTGATCGCCAACGGTTACGGTGGCCTCGGACAGACCCCGCCGTTTCTGGTGCAAACCCGATTCAAGCTCGCGCGCAACGGCGAGCCTGTGCGCTACAGCGAAGCGACTTTCACGCCCGGCACGCAGCTCAACGTCGAACTCACACTCAGCAGTCCCGCCGGCGAGCGTCGCTACAACCAGAACCTCAAAGCCGGCGGCTACGCGGCCCTGGTCATCGCACACCATGGCGCCGTGACCCCGCAGCCCGAGCCTGATGTCCAGCAAGCCGGTGACAGCGAATACGCCGCCGCGCGCTTGATGTGGAACTTAGGCGCGCACTACATCACGCGCTGGAACCAGAGCGATCAGGCAATAGGCAATGCCATCGGCATCTCCCGCAT
>ERZ1066128.160-NODE-160-length-31491-cov-47.243797_pt1 | contig 31491 bp, 15 predicted proteins | sample MGYA00382775_ERZ1066128 | MGnify/ENA primary metagenome ERZ1066128 (study PRJEB33369, sample SAMEA5778358) | biofilm metagenome | biome: Industrial cooling water; feature: Water cooling tower basin; material: Biofilm | place: United Arab Emirates | collected...
CCTTGTCTTCCTTGTCTCCCTTGTCTCCCTTGTCTCCCTTGTCTCCCTTGTCTTCCTTGTCTTCCTTGTCTCCCTTGTCTCCCTTGTCTTCCTCAACTTCCTAATGCAGCTTCTTGAGCTGCTGCTTGACTTAGCTCAAAGATAATATCAAGGCGAAAGTTTTCTACTAAATCGATTAAAGCTACCTTTAAAGCTTCGTGGGATTTGGGAATTTGATCGATTAGTGCGAGAATCAATTCATCTTGACAGGTTTCTGCGGCTTCGTTGAGCTGAGCGAGCCATTCTTTTGGCATCACAGCTAAAGCTTCAGGGGTGATTTGATCGATGCTTTCTCCCCCTGGAGAAGTTGGTTGCGCTTGCGCTTGATAAGTATACAAAACGCCCAAATGAGCTGCAATTTTTTCAAACAATAGGTTTTCCTGGAACGGTTTACTAATAAAATCATCACAGCCTGCTTTTAGAATAGCTTCTCGCTGCGCTTCAAACACGCTGGCGGTTAAGGCAACGATCGCAGTTTCTTTGCCATTTGGTGTTTGCTTAATCAATTTTGTGGCTTCAAAACCATCCATCACCGGCATTCGGATATCCATCAAAATTAGATGGGGTTGCCAACTATTCCACATATCAATCGCTTCTTGACCGTTAACAGCTTCTGCTACTTGAAAGCCTACGGATGTCAATAATTTTACCAACAAAAGCCGATTGGTTAAATTATCTTCTACGACCAGAATGCGATATTTTTTTTGATTTGGTGCTAATTCAATTATCCGTCCGGTTGGTTGTTCAATTTTAATGTCAGTCGATTGAGCTAGCTTCACTGGAATATCAAATTTAAAAGTAGAGCCTTTACCCACTTGGCTGTCTACTGTCAGTTCTCCCGCCATCAGTTGCACAAATTTGCGACTAATTGGTAAACCTAAACCCGTCCCTTCGTTATATCTGCGACTGCTTGTGCTTTGGATAAAAGGAAGGAATAAAATTTCTATTTCTTCTGGATGAATACCGGGGCCTGTGTCTGCTATTTCAAAGAATAATTGATAATGGGTTATCGGTAAGTGTTGCTGTTGCCGCAACTCGGCTTTGAGACGCAATATCACTTGACCAGATTCGGTAAATTTAATCGCATTATCTAGTAAATTAATTAAAATTTGACGTAATTTTGCCTCATCGGTTTGGATGTATTGAGGAATTTCTTCTGAGCATTCAATTAAAAGTTGCAAGCCTTTTGATGTGGCTCGGATGCAGAACATTTCTTCCAAGCTCGCAAGCAGGCGACGCAGATCGAAGCTGGTTTCGGTGAATTTAATTTTACCCGCTTCGATTTTGGACATATCTAAAATATCGTTGATCAATCCCAGCAAATGTTCGCCAGAATTCATAATAATATTGAGATATTCTCGGTCTTGAGTTGATAGAGAAGAATTGCGCTGCATCACTTGGGCAAAGCCTAAAATAGCATTGAGCGGCGTTCTCAATTCGTGGCTCATATTAGCGAGAAATTCGCTTTTGGCGTGATTGGCAACTTCGGCGGCTTCTTTTGCTAGTTGCAGTGCTTCTTCTACATGTTTGCGATCGCTTATATCGATCGCCGTCCCAAATAACTTGACAACTTCTCCCTCTTCGTTTAAAATCGCTTCTCCCCTTGCTCCCAAGTAGCGGATTTCGCCAGAGGGACGAAAAAAGCGAAAATCGATATCGTAGGGAATCCCCATTGCGATCGCTCGATTTACATGCCATTCAAACAACTCTCGATCGTCGGGATAAACTTTTTCTAAAAGTTCGGCGTAAGTTGGCTCCGAGCCGCTAGGCTCTAAACCAAAAATGCGGAAAAGTTCCTCCGACCAACTAAACTTTTGGGTGATAAAGTTATATTCCCAATTACCCATATGCGCCAGCCTCTGAGCAGCTGCTAAATTGGCTTCGGAAGTGCGGATTTTTTCTTCGGCAATTTTGCTCTCGGTAATATCTTCAGAAATCCCTAACAAATACTGCGGTTTGCCAGTTGCGTCCCTAATTCCTATTTTTTTTGTATGCAGAATCCTTTTGCCTTTATGTTTAGTTTCCAGTCGTTCTTCTGGAATATCTAAAACTTCTCCACTCGCCAACACTTCCCGATCTTTAGCCACGAAAAAATCAGCTTCTTCGGCTGGGAAAAAATCATAGTCATTTTTGCCAATTAGCTCTTGGCGAGAATATCCCAGTAGTTCTTCACCGGCTTTGTTAAAGCTGACAAAGCTCAAAGTTTCTGCATCTTTAACAAAAATCATGTTGGGGATATTTTCCACGATCGAGTCAACGAAAGCTCTGGCAGATTGCATTTGAGCATCGACTCGCTGGCGCTCTTCAATCTCGGCTTGCAGCCGTATATTTTGCTCGGCTAATTGCTTTGCCAATCGGCTAAGTCGCAGTTGAGTTTCAACCCGCGCTATCACTTCATCGGCTTGAAATGGTTTAGTAATATAGTCTACCCCGCCAACCGAAAAAGCTTTCACTTTATCAAATACTTCGTGCAAAGCGCTGACAAAAATAATCGGTACTTCTTTGGTTTTTGGTGAATCTTTGAGTTTCGCGCAGACTTCATAGCCATCCATTTCTGGCATCAAGATATCCAGCAAAATTAAGTCTGGCGGAGTTGATTGAGCCGACTGAATCGCTAGTTTGCCACTGGGAGCTGGGCGCACTTTATAACCAGCAGAAGATAAAAGCTCGCTCAATAGATTCAAATTGGCGGTGATATCATCCACCACCAAAATATTGCCTTTAAATGAAGTGGTTTTATCCTGGCTCATGTTGCTTCTGTTCCCGGGTTAATTAAAGCTAAGATCTGTTCAAACTGAAAGTTCTTAGCCAAAGCAGCTAAAGCATCGGCGAGGGAAGGAGCGTGGGTTTGGATGCACTCGATATAAGTCTGTATCATCTCCACATCTAAATCGATTATCGCTTGGCGAAAGTCAGCTATCAAATCGGCAGGTAACGCAGCGATCGCCGATAAAGTCAAGATATCTGATGAGGTGGTGGTAGAGTCAATTACAGCCGCAGGTAGATCGTAAAGGTATTGCACCCCGATATGTTTGTGCAGCGCATCCAAAATCTCTGTCGTGAGGAAGGGTTTGCGGATAAAATCATCGCAACCCACAGCGAGGATAGCGGATCGCTCTTCTTCTAAGCAACTAGCACTCAAAGCGACGATAGCTGTCTCCTGTCCTTTGGGGGTGGCTTTAATTCGTTGAGTCGCCTCATATCCATCCAGAATCGGCATCCGGATATCCATAAAGATTAACTGCGGCTCAAAAGCTTGCCAAAGTTCGATTGCTTCGATGCCATTGCTAGCTTGTTGCAGTTTAAAACCCAAGGGAGAAAGCATCTTGATCAATAGTTGGCGGTTGTCCTGGTTATCATCGACGATCAAGATGCGATATTCTCCTTGGTTGGCTGCTAATGCGATCGCTCTGGGAGTAGATGGGATGCGATCGCCTGACTCTGGAGCAATTGCGATCGCTTTAATCTCAAACTTAAAAGTAGTCCCCTTCCCCACTTGCGAACTAACCCCAATCTCACCTCCCATCATCTCTACAAATTTGCGGCTAATTGTCAATCCCAAACCCGTTCCTTCCTTCGATTCTTTCCCTGATGTCGTTTGCACAAACGCTTCAAATAATCTTTCTAATTCCTCAGCAGCAATTCCGCAACCCGTATCTTCCACTTCAAAGCACAATCGGTAATTTTTCATTAATAATTCGTCAAGCTTACTATCTTGCTCCTTCTCTATAACCGAAGCTACCCGCACCGATACACTGCCTGATGAGGTAAATTTAATCGCGTTAGAAACCAGATTAATCAACACTTGGCGCAACTTTACCTCATCTGTACGAATATATTGCGGCACCTCTGGAGCTTTATTAAACACCAACTGCAAGTTTTTTTCCTCAGCCTTGAGCTGAAACATATTTTCCAAGTCTAATAGGAGGCTATGCAAGTCGAAGTTAACTTCGTTAAGCGTTATCCGTCCTGCTTCGATTTTGGATAAATCTAACACTTGGTTGATTAGCGCCAGTAAATGTTCCCCGCTGCGAGTAATAATGCCCAGGCTATCTTGCTGCTCTGGGGGAATATCTCGCGAGCGACTCATCAAATCGGCAAAACCAAGAATCGCGTTGAGCGGGCTACGTAACTCGTGGCTCATATTTGCCAAAAAAGTACTTTTAGCTTCACTTGCTGCCAAAGCCGCTTTCTCTGCTCGTTTGCGCTCCTCAATTTCCCGCTGTAATTCCAAAGTCCGCTCTTGCACCTGCTGCTGTAAAATTCGATTGTAATCTGCTAATACTTTCTCTGCCTGCTTGCGTTTTGTAATGTCAGCAAAGGCATTGATCGAATAGATAATATTTCCTTTATCGTCGAAAATCGGTGTAGATATCACCTCCAAGGGTATAATCTTTTCGCCGCGATGCACTTCCATATCATCAATGCTGGTAGTTTCACCCTTGAGCGCAAGTAGAGCTGGCATTTGTGCGGCGGGGTAGAGTCGATCGGTTCCGGCAATGTAAATTTGATAAGCTGAAGCTAATTCTTCCCGTGCAGTTTCAGGTTTAGCGCCGACACCGAGTATCTGCTGTCCCGTCTGATTCATGTAAGATATATGACCATTGGGAGTAAATACAGCTATCCCGACGGGTACAGCTTCTAAAAATTGCGTCAACTTGCTCTCGCTTTCGCGCAACTCGGCATAAAGTTTAGCATTTTGAATTGAAATAGCCGCTTGGGAAGATAGCAGATTCAATACTTCTAGTCGCTCCGGCGTAAAAGCCGCAGTAGTCAGATTGTTTTCTAAATAAAGAATACCCACCAAGTGGCCTTGATTTAACAGCGGCGTACATAAAATAGATTTAGGTTGCTGGTTAACAATGTAAGGATCTTCAGCAAAATCATCTGCTTTCGCCGCATCGTTTAAAACTAAACTCTTTTGGGTGCGGATTACATAGTTAACAATTGCTTTCGACACCATCGAAGTATTCTCAATCGGTATCGATTGTAAAACCTGGAATGCATCGGATTCTATTGCCCCCGATGCCTCAATCGTCCATTTTTCGTTCTCATTTCCAGCTTCTCCCCACTGTTTCAGGATTAAATAACCTGTTTGCGCTCCCGCATTTTCGATGGCAATTTTCATCATCTTAGCTAATAAGTCTCCCAGAACAATTTCACCAGAAAGTGCTTGGGAAGCCTTGAGAACGCTGTTCAAGTCTAAAACGCTAGATGAAGTTGAATGACTGCTGGAAGTAGTCGTACTTTTGTCGCTCCTTAAGGAGCTTTGAGCCAAAAACTCAGGATAGCGTTCCTCTAAATCTTTTACCTTACTTGTTGCTTGCCAGCGAACGTATCCATAACGAGCTTCAGTCATATAAGTTTGGGCAATCTTCTCCATCCCCCGCGCTAAATAGAATTCTGCCGCTAACTCATAAGCTAATGCTTCCTCATGAATATATCCGTTTTCTTTAGCGCCTTTAATTGACCGTTCGTAAAGTTCTGCCGCCAACCAATTTTGCTCTAAAATTCTCGCCTTTTCTGCTGCTACTAGATCGTATTTATGCTGATAATTCATCGGTGCATGTTCTGCCCAAATTTTCAGTTTTTCCTGATTAAGATCTACTTTTTTCAGATATTCTATTTGTTCTTCAGTTGGGGAGTTATGGTACTGGGAAAGCATCGCCAGAGAAGAGTACAACGGCATTTGGCTAATTGGCAACAACCCGATCAAACCAGCTTGGTATGTTTCGGCTTCGGATGCGATCGCCACAGCTTGAGCAGTATCCTTAAAATAATAACTGAGTATAGTTTTTAATAAATAAAAAGTATAGAGAAAGCTAATTGTATTATTCTCTACCATGCAGGCTAGTTTTTGTTCGTTTAACCCAAGGTTAGTATCTGGTTTTTTCTCGATAAAATAACCAATAAATTCAGCCCATAGCTGGTTAACATGCAGCGGCAAATCCTGTTTAAGATTTTCCATAAAGCTACAAGATTGCCTGTGTTGATTATCAACATATCCCAAAGGCTCTCCGATCAAGGAAAGGTTGATGCAATAGTTAAGTGAAGCATAACAAGCAAATTGTATGTCCCCAGTTTCTAAACCGATTTGAACAGTTTCGCGTAAAGGTTCTAACGATCTTCTGGCAGCCTCTTTCCAGTGGATAATAAAAGAATTAAATTTGTTATAGACTTGACATTTTATTTCTTTAGCATCAAACTTATCTAATACCTTTAAAGAAAGTTTGCCAAATTGATAACCCAGCTCGATATCTTCTAGTACCCCACATAAAAGTAAGCCATACAAACCATATGCGTAAGCAGCCAGGGGAGAATTCCCATAATTGATACATAGCTCGACCATTGTAAATGAAATCTGTAGTAACAATCCTGGATTAGTAGAATAAGTAGGAGCGAATAGCATCATTAATATCCGCATGGCTGCCTGTTTATAAGCATCGGTCATTTCTGGCAGGTTGTAGAGTTCCTCTACTGAGAGGATTTGAGGTGGCGATAATGACAAAGACACCCCTAACATTTCTAACACTTCTAAGCCAGTTTCTATAGCTGTTTGCAATTGGTTTTGAGCGCTATAAAACAATATCCTCGTTTCATAAACTTTGACTTTTTCTATTACATTTTTCGCTTGCTTCAGGACGATGTCTGATAAAGCTTCTGCTTGCTTGTAATTGGTGTTCAAATACTCGGCTTCAACTGCTTCTAGATAGATATTTAGCGTCAATTCATACTCGGTTTCCCAGCTATCTTCAGCCAAAACTGTCCGCCCCAAATTCAAATATCTGACGGCTGATTCATAAGCTGTTGATGCCTTGGCTTTTTTCCCTGCCATCAAATTTAATTGGGCTATTTTGTTGCGTTCTTCGCCATCGGTTACAAGTTCAAGGCTAAGATTGAAATGATCGACAATTTTAAATATTTCTTCTGACAGACGTTCGCTAGAAATATTCTGCAATAGCAATCGACCAATTTGTAATTGCAGCGCTTTCTTATCGCTATCTTTAATTAAAGCATAAGCCGCTTGTTGAATGCGATCGTGACCAAATTTGTAGCTTTGAATTACCAGCTCATCCTCTAAATCTACTGTTGGTACAATCAACCCTAACTGAACGGTATTAAATAAAATTTTATCGATATGACTTAATTTTTTTCCGGTAATTATTGCCAGAGTATTTGAGCCAAATCTCCCTCCTATACAAGCGGCAATCTGTAACAGCTCTTGAACGGATTTAGGCAATTTCTTTAACCTGCTTGCCATTAATTCGACTACATTATCGGTGAATCCCATTGCCTCAATTTGAGCTAAATTCCACTTCCATCTTTGCCTAGATTTATTTGGATTAAATGCAATCAAGTTTTCGGTATATAAAGTTTTGAGAAATTCATTGACGAAAAAAGGATTGCCGCCAGTTTTTCGGAACACTAATTTTGCCAAAGGCTTAACCGATTCAATCTTACTGTGTAGCGTCTCTGCAATTAGCTGGCTAACGCAATTGATGGTTAAAGGGCTTAAGATAATTTGATTGATAATTGCACCTGATTTGCGTAACTCCTCAAGGGTGATAATCAACGGATGGTTAGAGTTCACTTCGTTATCCCGATACGCCCCGATGGTTAACAAATATTGAGTATTCGTCTCTGTCATTATGAGTTTAATTAATTTGAGCGTGGCGGCGTCTGCCCACTGTAAATCATCGAGGAAAATGACTAAGGGATGCTCTGGAGAACAAAATACCCGAATAAAGTTTTGAAACGCCAGATTAAAGCGGTTTTGTGCTTCTGTTGGCCCTAATTCCGGAAGCGCCGGTTGTTTGCCAACAATCAATTCTACTTCGGGAATCACATCAATAATTACCTGGCTGTTAGCACCTAAAGCCGATAATATTTTGGCTCGCCATGCTGTTAACTGGGATTGGCTTTCGGTTAATATCTGCCGCACCAATCCAGCAAAAGCATTAACCAGCCCAGAATAGGGTATGTTGCGCTTAAATTGATCGAATTTTCCCGAAATAAAATAGCCTTTTCGTTTAGTTATGGGTTTGTATATTTCGGCAACCAGTGCTGATTTACCAATGCCGGAATAACCCGCTACTAGCATTAATTCGCTACGGGAATGGGCAGCAGATGAGGAAGACAAGGAAGACAAGGAAGTAGAACTAATTTCTCCCCCAGCTTCCTCAGCTCCCCCAGCTCCCCCCGCTCCCCCAGCGACTCGTTCAAAAGCAGCTAGGAGGGTGGCAATTTCTTGCTCTCTACCATAAAGTTTTTGGGGAATTTGAAATTTATCAGAAATATCTTGAGAACCTATGGGAAATTCTGCAATTCTACCCGTCGTTTCTAATTGTCTGAGACAAGTTTCTAAATCAGCTACTATCCCCCAAGCACTTTGATATCGTTCTTCAGCAGTTTTTGCCATTAGTTTCATCACTATATCTGAAACTGATTTAGGCACTTCTCCCTCTCTCAAAATATGGAGAGGAATGGGCTGCTTTGCGATCTGACAATGTACCAATTCCAGTACATCCGTGGTAGTAAAAGGTCGTTGTCCTGCGAGTAATTCGTAGAAGGTAACGCCAAGGGAGTAAAAGTCGGTACGGTAATCTAAAAAACGGTTCATTCTTCCCGTTTGTTCCGGCGACATGTAGGCTAAAGTTCCTTCTAAAACATTAGGATGAGATAGGGTGGGATTCGTGCGGGTTAACCTGGTAGCAATGCCAAAGTCGATAATTTTAACTTCGCCAGTTTTTGGATTTAAAACAATATTGCTGGGGTTAATATCTTTGTGGATAATATTAGCTGAATGAATGCGACCCAAAATTTCTGTAATTTTGATGGCGAGGGGTAAGAATTCCGGTAAGGGTATTGGCAGATTGCCTCCTAGCCAGCGTAGCTCTCCTTCCCTCTGAGCCTTGGGGGAAGAGTTTATTAATTTATGCAAAGATTCGCCGCCAAAATCTTCCAGAATAATCAGTAAAGTTCTTTGATACTCTTGTAAGCTGTAAGCCTTGATGGCGCCTTCTATATTTAAGGAGCGAGTGATTTCATATTCCTGTTTGTAGCGTGCCAGTTCGGCTGGGGTGGGATATTCTTGTTTTAGCAGTTTGAGAATTACAGCTTTGTTATCTTGTTTTCTTATCCCTCGATAAACCAAAGAGTTAGAGCTTTCGTAAATTTGGGCTTGGACGGCAACGTCGGATAAAGAAATCATAAATTTACTTAACCCAAAACGATGTTAAAACCTTGCCGTACTGGCAGCAATTAGCCAATAAAGCAACAGCGGCTGATTTAAATAAGGCGCCCCGTTGAGGGTAGGCGTTACCCAATCGCCACGCAGCAGCACCTCGCGGGCAACGCCAGCCAAGTCACCTTTGTGGGGTTCGTAAAATCTATCATCGCCTAAACCGAAGGTGAGAACGATTAGACCAGTAGTTGGGGCGATCGCATTGAGCCAGAAAGGGAGCTGGGGGAGCTGGGGGAGTTGAAGTAATTTCTGCCAAATCTTCCCTATCTTCCCCATCTCCTCTGCTTTAGCGCTTAGCTATTTCCCGGCGCTTACCTGGGCGAGTAAAGCCATCACCGCACTGCGACTGAGTTTCTCTTCACCGTGTGCCAGAGCGTCCAGAGTGGCATAAGCCAAAGTCAGGGGAATTTTGCAAAAATCTAAAGCCGGACCGAGGGGCAAAGCTTGGGTATAGGCGTCAGCCAGAAACAGGTTGCGACGGGCGTAGGCGTACATCTGGTCTTTACTCCAGCCATCGGGAAAGAAGTCCACACCCCTGGTACGATCTTCCATGTGGTTGCGGAGAATGTTCACCGCTTGCAACCCCCTACCAAAGCCGATGGCGTGGGTGCGATTGGTTTGGGTGCCATCGTACCAAGCCCACAAGTCAGACAGTAACAAACCCACCGCACCAGCTACCCCAAACGTGTAACGATCTAAATCGGCTTCGGTGTGAATTTTCCAGTTGGTTTCAGACCAGTGTGCCATCCGATCTGCCATTGCTGCCGTAGCATCCCAAATTCGAGGAGCAATGGTTGCGGGGGGGAGAACTGCCCATTCTCCTATCCTCCAGGTGACTTCCGGTAGCGGACTGGGGTGATTCTTCAAAGCTGGGGATAAATCTTCCAAACTGTTGCGATCGACTGCTGCTTGCAATTTCAAACTAATTGTTCGCAACAGCTTGGCTTTGACGGAGTTATCTAGCAGTGGATGATCCTCAATTTCATCAATCGCACGCATACACAGGTAAGCTGATGCTACGGCTTCTTGCAGTCCCTCGGGCAAACCACTAATGGGGATATAAAAAGTTCGACTGGTTTCTTTGAGAATCTCCAAAGCATCTTGACGCAATTCCATTTGCTCGCTCCTCACATTCTTTATGGAGTTTAGACTAAGGCTTGTGCCACGCGCACTGCTGTTGTGCCACCTGACGATCGCGATCGCAACCATTAGACACGCCTGCAAGCGAGTGAAATCACAGGGCGACCCCATTCCCAAAAAATTTTGGCTGTTGTACGCACCACCCTATCTAACCATGTCGTGTTCTTTACCATGTGTGAAAGTTATCAGATTTAGACCAGGGTGAAGTAAGATACAATACCCCGCTAGGTAAATTCCGCATCCCGGTTAGCTCAAACATCTGCTTGCACAAGACTGTTCCCTCGATCTACCGACTGTTGTACTTGATTTGATCGCATAATAGGGGCAACGCTGCGCCCCAAAAGTCCCGGAAATTCATGGTTAGGCTCCGAAGCTTGGTGGGAACACTGAAAATATTAGATACCGCGATAGGTTACCAATGAGTACATCCTTAATCCCTGTTATCCTTGCTGGTGGTAAAGGCGAACGCTTTTGGCCTCTCAGCCGCAAGCAACGACCCAAACAGTTTTTAAGTTTAGACGGAAGTGGCAACAGTCTTTTGCAATCAACCGCCTTAAGGCTGCTAGAACTCGCTGGAGGCTGGGAAAAATTGTGGGTGGTAACGAGCGGTCAGTTAGCCGATGGCGTGGCTTCCCAGCTACCTCACCTGCCAGCAGAAAACTTGTTGGTAGAACCTGAAGGACGGGACACTGCCCCCGCTGTTGCTTGGGCGGCTTTGGAAATCCAGAAACGCTATGGAGAAGATGCGGTAGTTGGCTTTTTTCCTGCGGATCACTGGATTGCCGACCAAGAAACCTATCATAAAACTCTCTTAGCCGCCGCCACACTCGCAGCCAAAGAAGAGGCAATTGTCACCTTGGGAATTGAGCCGGATTATCCATCAACTGGTTACGGCTATATCGAACAAGGGGAACAAATTGGTAAGTTTGGGGATTTTCCTGCTTACCGCGTCAACCGCTTTACCGAAAAACCTGACCGTCAAACCGCAGCAGAATTTCTGGCGACGAATCGCTTCTCGTGGAACAGCGGTATGTTTATTTTTCGCGCTGGGGTAGTTGTCAAAGAACTATACGCCCACGCAGCAGAAATCATCGCTCCTTTGGCAGAATCTGGCGTCAATGCGTATCCCACGTTACCCAAGAAAAGTATCGATTATGCATTGATGGAAAAAACCCAACTGGCGCACGTTATCCCCGCCTCCTTTGGCTGGGATGATTTAGGAGATTGGAACGCGATCGAACGCTTGCTGAAAGGGGATAAACCGAATGTCGAGTTAGCCAATCATATAGGGCTGGATACATCCGGGGCAATTATTTATTCCAGCGATGACTCGGAAGCGATCGTGACGATTGGATTGGAAGATATTGTGATTGTGCGCGATCGCAACGCTACCCTGATCGTCAAAAAAGACCGCACCCAAGAAATCAAACAGGTACTCAAACTCCTGCAAGACAATCCCAAATTCTCAGATTTGTTATAGGGAATGGGTAATGGGTCATGGGTAATAGGTAATTGCCCATACAATAGGGGCAAGGCACCGGCAAAACTTACCTGAGCTGTGCCCCTACTCAATCTCCAATCTGCGATCTCAAATCTAAAATCTAAAATCCAATTAAACTCTAGGTAGATGCGCTGAAACTGCTTTAGCCGTTAAAACTTAAAGGTCGCTTGTCGAGTCAGTGGATTCTCATGCAAACTAGCACCTTTGATACACAAGCCAGAACAGTAGCAATAAACGCAATTAGTACCTATAAGCAGTACATTTCGCCCCTTAAGGGCTTTTCTTACCCCCATAGACTGTTACACGGTGACGAATCTTGCTCGGATTATGTCAAGCGCATGTTTACCGAGCAAAGTTTGGCATCAGCAGTTCAATCTTCCGTTCAACGGTTCAGAGATTGCACCGCCGCCAGCCAAGCCCTGAAAGCCGCACAAACAACCGCCGGTTTCAGATGCATTATAATTCCTTGTTGTTTACCTATTTAGCTAATGGCTAATTTCAGATTGGAGATTTGAGATTTCAGATCGGAGATTAAACAAAAGCAAATGGCAATGCTCAATCAAATTTATTTAAATCTTAAATCTACTATCTTAAATCTGCAATCTGAAATTACCAATTACCCATTACCAATTACCAACTATGTTTTTAACCCAAAGCGTTTCGCGCCAAAAAGATATTATCGAAGTTGTTCTCCGCAATGGCTGGGATTACATGCGACGGCTGCTGACAGGTGCCAAAGCTGATGAACCTCAACTACCCCCGCCTGCGGTTCTACGCAAAATCTTGATCGAATTAGGCCCCGTTTATGTCAAATTAGGACAGTTGCTAAGTACTCGCCCCGACTTGTTGCCAGGAGAATATATCGAAGAATTATCCACGCTGCAAGATGATGTGCCGCCGGTGCCCTGGTCAGAAATTGACGTGATGATTCGGCAGCAACTCAAACAACCTTTGGAAGAAACTTTTGCCACGATTAATTTACAGCCAGTTGCCGCAGGTTCGATTGCCCAAACTCATCGCGCCACATTAGCCAATGGTCGAGAAGTCGCCCTCAAAGTCCAGCGTCCGGGAATTGATGCGATTGTTGCCCGCGATATTTCTTTAATTAAAGGTGTAGCCGATTTAGTCGCGCTAACTGAGTTTGGTCAAGACTACGATATTAGGTCTTTAGCAGAAGAATTCAGCACCGCTCTAGAGGCAGAATTAGATTTTAGTAGAGAAGCTGGTTTTACCGATCAATTACGGCGCAATTTATCCTCTAGTCGCTGGTTCGATCCTTCCCAACTCGTTGTACCAGAAATTTTTTGGGATTTGACAACGGAAAAATTACTCGTAATGGAATGGATGGATGGAGTACCGTTATTATCAGCGCCTGTTATATACGAAGAAAATAACGGCAATGGTACCGTAGCAATCTTAACGCCCGAAAGGCGGCAAGAAATTACCACCCTACTATTCCGCGCCTTTTTTCAACAGTTATATATTGACGGATTCTTTCACGCCGACCCCCATCCAGGAAATTTATTTTATCTCAAAGATGGTCGCGTAGCGCTCTTAGATTGCGGCATGGTCGGTCGCCTCGACCCGCGCACCCAAAGAATTTTGACCGAGATGATATTAGCAATTGTAGATCTAGATGCTCAGCGGTGCGCTCAATTAACGCTACAACTCGCCGAGTTTACTAAATCTACCAGCGTCTCTCGGTTAGAGAATGATTACGATCGCATGTTGAGAAAGTACTACAATATCAGTCTTTCTCAATTTAATTTCAGTCAGGCATTTTACGAGGTGTTGCAAGTAGCAAGAAATAACAAGATTCGCTTGCCTGGGAATCTGGGATTGTACGCCAAAACTCTAGCAAATTTAGAGGGAGTAGCGCGATCTTTTTACCCAGAAATTAACCTTTTAGATGAAGTTAAACCGTTAATTACGGATTTGTTTCGACGGCAATTAATTGGCAACGATCCGGTGCAAGCGCTGTTGAGAACCGCACTGGATATTAAAAGTCTTTCCTTACAATCTCCGCGCCAGATTGAATTGCTTTTAGACCGGGTGACGTCGGAAACTTTAAAATGGAATTTAACTCTCAAAGACCTAGATCTTGTGCGGCGCACCATAGATGTTTCCGCTAATCGACTTTCTTTTAGTATCGTCGTGGGTTCGCTGATTATTGGGGCAGCAATTATCTCGACACAAACGAGTCAGCTATCGATTTTAAGTAATGCTTTATTTGGGGTAGCGAGCTTTCTAGGGTTGTGGTTAATTATTAGTATTCTGCGTTCTGGGCGTCTCAGGTCTTGAGAACTACTCATAAACCTTGGATAACCCCGGTTTTTTCAAAAAAGCGGGGTTATTACCCATTGTAAGAGTAAAGCTTATATGGTACGTTAATCTAATTTGCTTCAGCAGTTATATTAACTTTTATTAAATACTTGATTTCTGCACAAAAAATGCATATTTAGGAGCTATTTTCAAAATTTAACCCATCTTCCCACTGGAGTTAGGGAACACAACAAGGGCATTTGCATCTTAAAGTAAAGATAAATGTTTTATGGTAAAAAATAAATATTGTGCTTTTCCCAGCCTCTGTTTAGCTTCTATAGAAATATATATATTGCGTTGGCTTAGCATTCCGTAGGCAGATATCGCAATCGACTCATGCTCTCAAAAGAAGTATAAGATGAAACCGTTCTACCCTGAAGACTGCTTAATTTTAATCGTTGATGATGTGAGCCAAAATTTGCAAGTGATGGGCAAGATGCTGGAGCAGGCAGGGTACGAAACTACCTTTGCCACTAGCGGAGAGCAAGCTTTAGAGCGGGTTAAGACTGCCCACCCCGACCTGATTTTACTCGACTTGATGATGCCAGGGATGAACGGGCTAGCAGTTTGCGAAAAGTTAAAAACCAACCCAAAGTTTTGCCAAATTCCGATTATTTTTCTCACAGCCAGCAACGAAATAGACAATTTGCTGGAAGCTTTTAAAATAGGGGCAGCAGACTACATTACTAAACCATTTCGCCCGGAAGAAGTTCTGATTAGAATTGGAACTCAACTGACTAACCAAAGGTTGAAAAAACAAATACAAGAGCAAAATCAGCAACTCCAAGCGGAAATTGAGGCGCACCGCCGCACGGAAGAAAAATTGCAAGAGGCAAAAGAAGCAGCGGAAGCAGCTAACCGTTTTAAAAGTGCATTTTTGGCTAATATGAGCCATGAGTTGCGTACACCCCTGAACGCAATTTTTGGTTTTACTCAACTGATGCAGAACGGCTCTAATCTGACCTTGGAGCAACAAAAAAATTTAAATATTATCCGAAGAAGCGGAGAACATTTGCTAAATTTAATCAACGATATTTTAAATATATCCAAAATTGAAGCGGGACGGATAACGGTTAATAATACCGACTTTAATTTGATTGAAATGGTGTTGGAAATAGAAGAGATGTTCCGGCTCAAAGCTGTTGAGAAAGGGCTGGAATTAAATTTGGTTTTGTCTCCCAATCTTCCCGAGTTGATTGTGAGCGATCGCTTAAAACTGCGTCAAGTCTTAATTAACTTAATTGGCAATGCAATTAAGTTTACTAAATCCGGCAGTGTCATCCTCAGAGTGTCAGTAGTTAGTACCAAAGTATCTCTGATAGCTGAAAACGGAAAAATTACGCTTCAATTTGAAATTTCCGATACAGGCGTGGGAATTCCGCCAGAAGAAATCAATAAAATTTTTCAACCATTTGTGCAAAGCAAAGCCGGTATTGATGCAGCAGAAGGAACGGGCTTAGGATTAACAATAAGTCAGAGATATATCGAACTTTTAGGCGGCGATATGACGGTAAATTCTCAATTGAATGTGGGAACAACTTTTAAATTCCAAATCTCCGTCACCCCAGTTGAAACGGCAAACAATGAATGTAAATTCCTGGTTAAGCGCGTTATTGCCCTAGCACCTAACCAACACCGTTACCGAATTTTAGTCGTAGATGATAAATTGAGTAACCGAGAACTATTGGTACAGCTTCTTTCCCAAGTAGGGTTTGAGGTTAGAGTGGCAAAAAATGGTCAAGAAGCGATTGAAGTTTGGGAAACTTTTGAGCCTCATCTGATTTTTATGGATATGCAAATGCCAGTGATGAATGGCTACGAAGCTACCAAAGAAATTAAAGCAACTTTAAAAGGTAAAGCTACAGTTATTATTGCTATAACTGCTAGTGTATTTGAAGAACAAAAACCAGATATATTGTCCTCTGGGTGCAATGATATTATCCACAAACCTTTTGTAGACCAAGTAATATTTAACAAAATTAAACAATATTTAGGAGTGCGTTTTATTTACGAAAAAAGCGAAACGTCGAATCAGAGTGACTGGGTTCTAAGTATATCGGCGATGCAAAAGCTACCAGAATCGTGGCTGACAGATTTAGAAGCATCCGCTTTAGCTTTGGACGATCAAATGCTATATCGGCTAATTGCCCAAATTGAGCAGCAAGAAACAGAGTTAGCAAAGGTGCTAATAAGTTACACAGAGAACTTTCAATATGACAAAATATTGGAAGCGATCGCTAAAATTAAACCAGCCCAAACGGAAGAATAACAATTTGTGATTAAAGCCTTGAAGAAACTGCCACTGCGAACCGTGTTTATTGTCCCCTTTGTGGTGCAACTAATCGGCACGGTGGGGTTGGTGGGGTATCTTGCGTTTAAAAATGGGCAACAAGACGTTAACGAACTAAGTTTAAAATTACGACAGGAAATAAGCGATCGCATCGCTCACCAACTCGACGATTTTCTTTCCATCCCCGATCAAATTAATCAAATTAATTCGAGTGCGATTGAGTTAGGAATGTTGAACACCTCTAACTTTGAAAGCACGGGACGCTACTTTTGGAAACAAATGCAGGTGTTTGATGTTGGCTACATTTCCTTTGGCAATACACAAGGCGAATTTATTGGAGTTGAGCGCCTAGAAAATGGCAACTTGTTAATCAATGAAGTTTCTCGGTCTAAACCTGGTAAACTTTACATTTACGCCACAGACAAACAGGGAAATCGCACTAAACTTTTAGGGGTTAAAGACTGGGAACCGCGCCAGGAAGCTTGGTATACCGATGCGGTAAAAGCAGGTAAACCTATCTGGAGCCAAATTTATCAATGGGAAGATCGACCAGATGTAATCTCAATTTCTGCCAGCTATCCCATCTACAATAAAACCAAAAAAATTAGCGGCGTTCTTAGTATTGACCATCTTCTTGCCCAGATGAGTAATTTTCTGGCACGCCTAAAAGTCAGCCGATCTGGAAAGATTTTTATCTTAGAGCGTAACGGCTTTTTGGTAGCTAGTTCGACACAAGAACGACCGTTTAGAGTAGTTAATGGGAAGGCAAAAAGAATCAAGGCGAGCGATAGTAAATATGATTTAATTCGATTGACAACCAAGTATTTAACAGACCATTTTGATAACCTGAGTAAAATCGATCAAAACCAAAAGCTTGATTTTAAAATAGCTGGTCAGCGCCAATTTATTCAGCTCACACCTTGGCGAGATCGGTTAGGTTTGGATTGGTTGATTGTGGTAGTTGTTCCCGAAGCAGACTTTATGGATAAAATTAATGCCAATAATCGCACGACAATTGTGCTGTGTATTGCCGCCGCGATCGCATCAATTATTATTGGCATTATTACCGCTAATTCGGTGACAAAACCGATTATCCGCCTCAACAATGCAGCCAAAGAAATTGCCATCGGTCACTGGGAGCAGCAGGTAAATATCAACCGGGAAGATGAATTAGGCGAGTTAGCCACATCGTTTAATCAGATGGCAGATCAACTCCAAGCCATATTCCAATCACTCAGCAAAAGCGAAGCCAGATTAGCCAAATTTTTCGAGAGCATTCCCGTAGGGGTATCAATTCATAATGAAAGGGGTCGCCTTGAGGGGATAAATCAAGCGGGAATTGAAATTATTGGTCGGGATATCACTGAAATATTTAGCCAAAATATATCCTCAAGATACCAAATTTACATTGCTGGCACCGAGCAACTTTATCCTACAGAACAATTGCCAAACATACGCGCTTTAAAAGGAGAAACTGTTTTTACAGAAGATATCGAAATTCATCGAAAAGATGGCAAAATTATTCCTTTAGAAGTGCGTAGCACTCCCGTATTTGATGAATCGGGTAATGTTATTTACGCAATTACTACATTTTCTGATATCAGCGATCGCAAGCAAATAGAACAGTTACGGAAAAACTACGAACGCGAGTTAGAACGTGAGGTGAACGAGCGTACCAAAGCACTACAAAAGAGCGAAGAAAGATTTCGCCGTTCGTTTGAAGATGCAGCAATTGGAGTGGCATTAGTTGCTCTCGATGGACGCTGGCTCAAGGTCAATCCCTCTCTTTGCCAAATTGTGAGCTACAGCGAAGCAGAATTATTAACTATGACCTGCCCGAGTATTACTCATCCTGATGATTTAGAAACAGACTTTGAATACATGCGGCAAATGCTAGCAGGAGAAATTCGCACTTACCAAAGAGAAAAGCGCTATTTACACAAACTCAGTCATGTTGTCTGGGTACTTGTATCTGTATCCTTAGTACGAGATGATGAAGAACAACCGCTATATTTTATTGCCCAAATTCAAGACATTAGCTCGCACAAAGTTTTAGAACGAGAAATTGCACTGCGAGAAGCGCAACTTAATGCTTTTTTTGCCTCTGCACCTATCGGAATGCTGATGCAAAATCGGCAACTGCGTTACGTACAAGTCAATCAAATAATGGCAGAGATCAACGGGGTACCAGTAGCAAGCCATATTGGTAAAACAATGGGCGAAATTCTGCCGGATTTGGCTGCTGTAGTAGAACCTATACATCAACAGGTACTCGATACAGGTAAACCGATTCTCAACGTAGAAATTAGCGGCGAAGTGCCACAGCTTCCGGGTATTTTACGCCACTGGTTAGTGTCTTATTTCCCCATTTTTGACCCAGAGGGACAGCCGTCTTATCTGGGAGTTGTGGTGGTGGAAATAAGCGATCGCAAACAAGCACAAATAACTTTGCAAAAGCATTTAGCAGTAATAGAAGCTGCTACAGAAGGCATTGCAATTCTCGATCAAAATAGTCAATACACCTATCTGAATAAAGCCCATGTCACTATATTTGGCTACAGCGACGCCAGCGAACTAATTGGCAAAACCTGGAAAGAACTCTACTATCCTGAAGAAATTAGTAGATTAGAGCGCGATGTGTTTCCCATCCTATTAGAACAGAAGCGTTGGCGAGGAGAAGCTACTGCTAAAAAAAAGGATGGTACTACATTCGCCGAAGAAGTTTCTCTCACCTTAACTGAAAGAGGGGAACTAATCTGTGTCTGTCGCGATATCAGCCAACGCAAACAGGCTGAACTCGCCTTACAAGAGCGAGAAAATATGCTGCGTACCCTGGGCGATAACCTCGACAAGGGAGTGATTTATCAGCTGGTGCGAGAACCCGACGGGCGCTATCACTTTTCTTACATTAGTGGAGGTATCAAACGGCTAGTTGGGGTGGAACCAGAAGCCATAATCCAGGATGGTAGCCTTTTGCATAACCTGATTGTTGAGGAAGATCGTATCCTGAATGAAAAGTTGACAGAGGAATCATTCCGCAATCTTTCTGCTTATCAAATGCAGATGCGGAAACAAACTCCAGATGCTGGAATTCAGTGGTCTCAACTTCGTTCTATTCCTCGCCAGATGGATGATGGTCGGGTGATTTGGGACGGCATTGAAATGGATATTACCGATATCAAGCACATCGAAAATGAACTCCAACAAGCGCTAATATCTGCCGAAACAGCCAATCGTGCCAAAAGCGAATTTCTAGCAAATATGAGCCACGAAATTCGCACTCCTATGAATGCAATTCTCGGTTTTAGCCATCTGTTACAGGACTTAGTAACAGAACCCCAGGCGCGGTTTTATTTGAATGCAATTGCTTCTAGCGGTAAAACTTTACTGGCTCTAATTAACGATATCCTCGACCTCTCCAAAATTGAATCAGGAAAGCTGCAACTGCGCTACGAACCGCTGAATTTGGAAGCTTTAATTAACGAAATCGTGTATATTTTTTCCCAAAAAGCCTCTGAAAAAAATCTAGCTATCATCGCCGAGATCGATCCCAATTTACCCCCCAGCATCATTTTTGATGAAGTTCGCCTGCGCCAAATTTTATTTAACGTTGTTGGTAACGCCCTCAAATTCACTGAAACTGGCTACGTACAAATCACCGCTAAAAGCCAAACTATCGAAAATGCCCATTGCAAAATTCAACTAGAACTTGCGATCGCTGATACGGGAATTGGCATTGCTATCGAACAACAGGAACGGATTTTTGATGCTTTTATTCAAGCAGAAGGACAAAGCGATCGCAAATACGGCGGCACCGGATTAGGACTCGCTATCACCAAGCGCCTGACAGAAATGATGGGTGGAACCATTAAATTAGAAAGCGAATTAGGTAAAGGTAGCACCTTCCGCTTCATTTTCCCAGATCTAAGTTGTGCTGCTTCAACTTGCAATCAATCTCCCCAACCCGAATTAGACGGCAATCTCAATCAATTTGCACCTATGACAATTTTAGTAGTAGATGATGTCCAATCCAATCGCGACTTAATCCAAGGTTATTTTGCCGAAACAAAACACACACTCTTGATGGCACAAGATGGACTAGAAGCAATTAATATGGCGCAAATTTACCATCCCGATTTGATTCTGCTAGACTTACGAATGCCGAATTTAGATGGTTATCAAACGTCACTTTCTCTTAAAAACAATCCTCAAACTCAGCCAATTCCTATTATTATTGTTACCGCTGCCTTTGAACAAGAACAGCAGGTGAGTTCTTTATGTCAAGGATTCTTACGCAAACCCGTCACCTGCCATGAATTAGTTGCTCAGTTCAAAAAGCTTTTCCCGCACGAGTTACCACTATCAAACGATAAGATAACTGATGCCTCCCCATCCTCAAATTCACAAACAATAAAAAACCTACCAGAACTGCTAGAAAAACTGCGCCAAGAAGAAACACAATGGCAATTTCTTCGCCAGTCCTTAATTACACGAGATATTCGTAAATTTATCCAACGCTTGCAGGATTGGGGAACCGAACACCAATGTTATTTATTACTCGACTATTGTCAAACCCTGCAAACAGCATTAGAAACTTTTGAAATCGAACGCCTCTACAAAGCCATCGATGAATTCCCCCAGATTAAACAAACATTGGAAGAATTTTAGATTTTAGATTTTAGATTTCAGATTTGCCCGACAGTGAGGATTGATTTATTAGAGACACCCTTGATGCGGCGTCTTTCTTTCCCTAGCCCCTATTCCCTAGCTATAAATCTGCGATCTAAAATCTAAAATCTAAAATCTAAAATCTAAAATTCTTACTTGTGTCGAATGTAGTCGTAAATCCCTACATATTGAGCGCCCGGATTCTGCCAAGAGTAGTCATATTCCATTCCCTGACTGATTAATTGGCGGAAGTCTTTGGGATGGCGATACCACAAACTAATTGCCCGATCTATTGCCGATTCAATTGCCTGATTATCTGTCTGATAGAATACATAACCATTGCGTTCTTTTGCCTTTTTATCCTGGTCATAGTCGCGGTCAAAAACTGTATTCACAAGACCGCCAACTCCCCTGACAATGGGCACGGTTCCGTATTTCAAACCAATCATTTGCGTTAGCCCACAAGGTTCGTAATTGCTGGGAACCACAATCATATCGGCTCCGGCATAAATTAAGTGAGATAACTCTTCATTAAAGCCAAGCTCTATATGAACGTCTGGGTTATCGTTCAAATAATCTTTTTCATGGCGGAACCAAGTATTAATTCCCGGTTCTGTAGCGGAGCCTAACAAAACAAACTGAGCTTTTTTACCAAGGGCGTAATAAATAGCGTGATGCACCAAATGCACGCCTTTTTGCTCGTCCAAACGACCGATATAGCAAATAAGTGGTCGATCGCTATTACGCAGCCATAGGCGCTCCCTTAAAGCTTTTTTGTTGAGCATTTTCCCCTTCAAATTATCCGCACTATAGGGATGGGGAATATACGAGTCTACTTCCGGATTCCACACATTATAATCAATGCCGTTGAGAACGCCGCCAAACTTATTTTGGTGAATATCCAAGGTTGGCTGCAACCCACAACCAATTTCTGAAAAACGAGCTTCCCAAGCATGGTGGGGCGAAACGGTGTTGACAAAATTCGAGTAAACAATTCCGCCTTTCATATAGTTAATTGCGGTTTTGTCGTTGTTATCCAAAAGGCGGCTTTCGTCGTAGTAATAACTCTCGTTATTCAACCCGGTGGCTTGGAGAACATTGGCACCCGCAATTCCCTGATGTTTAAAGTTGTGAATCGTGTAACATACCCGTTGATTCGCCATGCCGTGATATTGATAAATCTCGTAAAGCATGACAGGAACTAAACCCGTTTGCCAGTCGTGACAGTGAATCACATCGGGACGCTTGTTCGTTTTGAGCATAAATTCCAAAGCCGCCTTGCTAAAAAAAGCAAAGCGCATGTGTTCGTCCAAGCAACCGTAATAACAACCCCGATTGAAGAAATTATCGCCCGATATGGGTTCGATAAAAAAGCATAACAGTCCGTGTACCCAGCCGCAATAGATATCGCAGCGAATCGCCCCGTCAAACCAAGGTACTTCTAAATCGCGATAGGCTTCGTGGAGTCCCCAAATATGGTCGTACCTCATGCAATCGTACTTTGGTAGAATAATCTCTACCGCATGTCCCCGAATCTGCAACTCCCGACTCAATCCGAAAACAACATCGCCCAAGCCTCCAGCTTTAATTACTGGAGCGCATTCAGACGCAATTTGTACGATGTACATTGTGACCCCTCACCGATTAGTATCCTCATCTATGAACTACCCCGCCTCACAGGAGGACGGGGTTTCTAATTCCCCATCCAAATTGAGACAGGACTTTCGACGCTTCCTTTGTCCAAGTTGCCGCATCGATCCAGTATGCTTACGCTTACTGGTCGAATTAGTAGAGCCTAGACATCCACAGTCTACGAGGCGAGTTCCTAGCCCCGGTTGTGCATTAGTCACAACATTATATAAAACCATCACAGAACCTCGATCGCGAGGTATTTCAAATCCACAATCACCGCAAACATGATAGCGATTTGATAAATAAGCCCAATCTTTATGGACTACTCCACAATTAGGACAGCGCTGTGATGGTTTTATTTGTTTTGTCGGCAGCATCAACATCAAACCACCCTTCTGTTCAATTTTGTACGCCATCATCTGATTAAGCGCACCGAAACCAACAGAAAGAATTGACTTATTGAGTCCGGCTTTCTGTTTTTTACGTTTGCTGCCTTTTTTAGCTTTGCGCGTCATATTCTTAGTATTCAACTGTTCGGTGACACCGATGTCATAACGACTAGCAATCTCTGATGTCACCTTGTGCTGCCAATCCTGGCGTTGATTAGCTACCTTTCTTTGAAGTCTAGATACCTGTTTTCTGGCTTTCCTCCAACGTCTTGAAGCTTTAACTTTCTTTTTCCGACTAGGCGCGCGCTTGCGCCTCAAATCTGAAGACTTTCTTTTGATCAATTGCTCGCAGCGCTGAGTAAAGCGCGGATTCTCTAGCTCAGTGAAATCTTTCCCATCATAAAGAGTTAGCGCTGTTTCTGTTCCTAAATCAAAACATACAATTGATTCATAATTCAAATCCGAATCCGAACCAAATTTAGTTTCCGGTGTTGGAACTTCAACGGTAAAAGATGCAAACCATTGGTCTACTCCTGGCTTGTAAACAACGGTTAAGGTAGTAGGAACACCCCATTGCTTCGATTGACCGCGCATCCTAATCGTGATGCCCAAATCATTTAAAGTGACGCTTCCGTGCTTGCCGTTACTATTAACCTTCCAACCAGATGTCGCTGGATAACTCCAGCCGGAGTAGTCGCGAATTGACTTGAACTTGGGTCTTTTCCTTAATCCTTGAAAGAATGCACCATAAGCTAAATCCACGCGCTTAACCGTCGCTTGCAGTGCTTGCGAGTGCAAATAGGCAAACTCAACCCATTCTTTTTTGAATGCAGGTAAACAATTTTGTTGCTCAAAATAAGTAACATTTTTTGAGATGCTCTCCACTCATAGCGACGATGAGCTATGCAGGCATTGTACAAATAGGCATGATTTCTCCGTGCCTCAAACAGCTTATTTTCTTGCTGTTTGTTGGGGTACAGTCGAAATGTTTGCCTTCTTGTCGCCATGCGTTATTTACTATCCTTGATCGCTTCAACTGGCGCTTTACAATAAAATTACTATATCACGTTTTTTAGATAGGAGATTGGGAAAAATAGGGGTACCCTTACCCCTATTTTTTCCCCTGCTATTCATCCCCACCGCTCCCGTCGGATGGGGAATTCCGCAGATCTTGTTAAAGATCCGGAGGGAGGGATGACGTTCGGCTTTCTAACGTTTAGGCGTGTATCAAAAATAGTATTCCTACTATTTTTGATACACGCCTCGTTCGCGTCGTCGCTGAAAGGCGGTCTCTCCAGATCCTTTATTAACGCGACAATCTCATCCCACGACGGTGCGTTGTTTGCGGAATCATGGAACAAGGGGATGCGATCGCGCGGAATCGATAGGCTTGGCAGTACTGGGATCTGCTTATCCCAGACAAACGCCGCGATCGTGCTTGCTTCAACAGACAGCTTGCCGTGCTTGTTCTCGCGGAATTTGTACCTTGGTAGGGTTAGTTTGCGTGTTGTTGGGTGCTGGAACAGCCATTCGGCGCGTTCCTCGCACGGTTCATCCCAGGTGGTTCGCAACAGGAAAACAACGCCGCGTTTAGCGTGTTGGTAAGCGTTGCGAACAATTTTGAATGCCGCGTCGCCGTAGGGTGGATTGGTGAAGATCCAGTCGGCTTCGGGAAGATCGTCCCAGGCGCGATCGCAAGTCGCGTCGAGGTGATAGTCCGCATCAACATCGGGGTTGATATCATTTGTCCAGATTTTGTGACCCATTTCGTTGAGGCAGCGCGCAAGGACGCCACCACCGACGCAACACTCGCCGATAGTTCCACCTAGATCGACGTAGGGGGCGATGGCAGTTACAAACCAATGAGGAGAATCGTATCGATCTAGCGGATGTCGCTCGACGCAAGACTTGGGCTGCTGCGCGGTCTCTGGCTGCTTTTCTTCAAGCGGTACAAACTCAAATCTGACTACCCAAACTTCGCGATCGCGATCGCCTTCAAAGTACTTGTTAACAAATTCTTCGACTGTCGCAACCATCCCCCCTTCTGCCGCTACATCAGACTCTGGCATCTCGGACAGTTGTTCTTTGTATGGCGCGCAAGTGAGCTTACACCATCCAATTTGTTCGCCACCATTGCGCTTATCCTTGTTGAGGGCAACAACGCGATCGCCTCGCTCGTAAGCGCGGACAAATTTAGCTGCGTGAGAATCTTTCCAAACTCTACGAGTAACAGATTTATTGGGTAAATATTGGGCAGTCCACCCGAACGAGATGGCTAGCCCACAAATTGATGCCGTACCGCCCTCAATCGCTTCAAATAATTGCTTGACGAACATTGGGGGAACCGAGTATCCAAGGATCGATCCCGCGATCGCTACCGATTCAGGCATTTGATACCAATCGGGGAATCCTTGCAACCTTCGCACGCACTCGATGGTCAAAGATTTAATCTCGCCATTTAGCAACCTAATATCGCCGCATCGGTTGCGATTTCGGTTGTTGCCATCCGTGAACTGCGATCGCAGTATTGTGTTCGCTGGTAAATGTCCCGGTTTGGCTTTGTAGTCGCCTCGTCCGCCTACGCGATCTATTAATAATGGAGCGGGCGGGTTTTTCTCTAAATATTTATCAGCCGATTGTTGCTGGTTTGGTAACAGTTCGGAATCGGGCAGATTGGGGATTAGATCGGCGATCGCCTCGTACCATCCCACATGCTTTTCTACCTTTTTGGGTAATGATGACACTGCTACCCCAAGCGCGGATCTTAGAATTAAGCGCTTTCTGGCTTGGGGCAACCCGTAGTGGGCAAAATTTTCAATGCTCCACTCGACGCTATACCCCAAGCGTTTTAATGTGGAAACAATAGCATCAAAGCTGACGGACTTTTTGTATTGCGCGACATTTTCTAGATAGAAATATGTCGGGGTTAGGATGGCGATCGCGTCGCAAACCGCCATTGCCATTTCAATGTCTTCTAGCGTTTCTTCAGCATTCTTCGCCATGCTGAAATTGCTGCACATGGGACTAGCCCACAGAATATTTACCTTTGGCAACCTGCGCCAATCAACCTGCTGAACCGGTTTAGCAACAACCTTGCAATTCGGAAAATTTCGCTTATGAGATTGGATCAGAGCCTCGCTCAATTGCGTGTTGTGCGGATTCCATTCTACCGCCCAGATGGGGTCGATGCCAGCATCAAACATGCCGCACTCAACACCGCCACCACCGGCAAAAAGGACACCTGCTGTTCTTTCAGTTCCCAACATATCTTAGTTCGTTTCCGCTCCGTCGCGATCGCGTTGATAAAAGTTTGTCTGGGAACTTGCCGCATCAATTCCCAGACACCAAAACTAAGCTGCTTGCGAAAAAGTAGAACAAGGGGTCAAATCTTCTTTGCAGAAGAAAAGCCGAGTCTTCTCGTCCTCACCGTCGAGGCACAAAACGCAGCCAGTCACGCTTACCGCTGTCAGCGTTCCAGTTTTTCCAACCAAATCCTCTCCTTTAGAGTCACCGCAGATCGTGACGCGATCGCCTACTTTGAAGCTATGTTTTTGTGCTGGTTTTTCACTTGCAATCTGCCAGCGATCGTCGTCAAAGGACACCAGTCCTTTTGCCTCCATTTTCTCTAAGGCGTCCAGCGCAAGCTCCCGATCCGCTCCTTCGAGCTTTGTCGCGGCAAGTATTTCTGAGAACGACGCATCGGGTTGATTGTCTTGATAAAGATCCGCCTGTGCAGACTTCTCTTTAAGGAATTGAAGAATCTCTGCTTCAACCACCCCTAAAGCGTCTTCGGTTGGATCGAACGGCTCAAAGCGATCAAAAGCTATATCGATCGCAGGCGCTTCCTCGACAATTTCAACTGCCTCAAGATTGTAGAAGGCGGTGTGACGCGAATCTTTCCCGGTTTCGGTTAGTTCGCTGACAAAGGCGTAGATATACGCTCCCTCTCGCTCAAGAAAGCGCACAACTCCGGTGCGCTTTCTTGAGAATTTATGCTTGGGATCGGCGGGGAAAGATAGCGATCTTAGCTTGCTTCCTGGTTTAATTTTTTGCGCCATTTCTTCGGCGTATGCACTCGGTTTGTCGTCGGCAATATCGTCGATTGACGGAGCAGCGATTAAAGCTCGCTCTAATTCGTCGAGCTGTTCGTCTTTAAGACTAAGCGGGGAAGCTCCGCCTAGAACCTCTTCTACTGTTGCTGAATTAATAGGATGATCGGAAACTTGATCGGGAGAAGGCGACTGAAGGCGATCGAGTTTGGCATCAGCCTCGCCATCCGAACTTTCTCGGTCAACGATCGCAACAGCTTGATCGCGAGTAGGAACTTCGGCGTGAGGAGTAGTGTGAGCTTTGGCTAAAGTTTCAAGCTGCGATCGCGTTATTTTGCCGATCGCGACCTCCCACTTGATTTCTTTATCCGAAAAGGACTCTACTTTAACGACGGAGGTCGCACATCCCCATAAATTGAGTAATTCTGCCCATTCCTTGGCAAGCTTTTGCTTGGCACAGCCCAGGCGAGCAACGCCATTGCCGTTCCAAATAATGGTTGGGGGTAGCGCGGTTGGGGGTGGCAAGCACTCTGCATCAAAAATCTGCTCCGATGTGGTGGGGCTATCCAGCAGGCCAGGGATTGCCCCATTAATTATCGCGATCGCCTGCTCTACCTCGTCCGCTGGTGGACTAAGACGATCGCGTACATCCTCCCAAAGCAAAGGATCTTCCGCGATCGCCTCCTGCAAAATCGCGATCGCCTCCTCATATCTTTCTACCTGCGCTTCCATCCGCTCTAGCTTGGCTTGCTCTTCTTGGAGCTTGGCGACCAACTCGGCGATCGCGATCTTGGATTGCTGGATTTGCTGGATTTGCTGACGCATTGTACTTCTCCTTCGATATTTGGTGCAATTGTTCAATAGCGATTTCTACGTTGATCTCTGCGATCGCCAAATAAGCCTCAAGCAGTAAATGGCGCGGGATGCGAACCAAGGTAGTTTTTTTCGCGCTTGGGGTGGTGAAGATTTTTAGCCCCGCGCGGTCTTTCATAACCGCGCAAAAATATCCCACATACTCAGAGGGAACCCTGACTCTAGGCGAGCCTTCCATAGCCAAAGAGATTATATTGATATACAATTAGCGTTGATTAACCTGTCACATTATTATGACGCAACTAACAAAAAAATGCAAACAACTAGGGCAGCCCAAGCAGCGATGATCGAGGATTTATCTCTGCTAAAAGAACGCAACTCGGAATTGCAGAGCCGGTGCGATCGCGTTTGGGGGTTCCTCCAGCAAGCAAAGAAAGAGCAGGGCTTACAGGAAGTGTTGCGGTTGGTGGGAGAGGCTTCGCGATCGCTGCCAAGTAGGTAAATTAAGGCAACAAAAAGCGCGACTCTAGGAAAACTTAGAATCGCGCTTTTTGTTAGGGACTCCCGACGCTCAGCGCGGGATTGTTTAATTCTGGACTGACTGCGTTCTTGAAACAGTCACCCTGGGAATTTTAAGGGGCAAGAAAGCAGCCCCGTTTGACATGTTTTTAGTATATCACAAATCCAGAGTTTGACAAATTTTGTGACCATCAAAGTTCTTGAATTTAAAATGTTACTTTCCACGGAGCAACAGCAGCTAATCAATGCGTGGTTGAATAACTGTCTACGTGTTGAAGCATCCTAGTCCGGAGAAATCCCGGCTCCCCTGAAACAACGGTTAAGCTTAAATTTAACGCCAGTATGACGAGCAAGGAGCAATTAATGGCAGGTTGCGGAGCGTACCGCGAATTGGCTTAGTGATAGACTCTGAAAGCGCTGGAATTAGTAAAAGTAAGCGCAATTTCGACACCTGAATTGGTAGTTGTTTTGAGCGTCTAGGCGGTGCTTGACGACCGCAGCGAGAGTTAGACTTTGGCAAACACCAGGCCAATCTCTGTCAGCAGAATCTCAGCGGCTTTAGCCCTGAGAGTGTCAATTTCGTTGATACACTGATAGAATAAGGCGCAGCGCCCTTAAAAAAGGTGCGCTCCCTTCCGGCAAGAAGAGAGCGCTTAATTTCAACGCACAAATCGCACTGCACAAAGAATCTTATGCTCACCAAAGATTGTAGCACCTCTCTATCTCTATTGGAACGCCCGACGCTTAGAGACTATCAAGAGGAGCTTCGGCAAGAATTATATAAATCAATTCGATCGGGATTCAAGCGAATTCTGGTAGTTGCACCAACAGGCGCGGGAAAAACTGTTTTCGCCGGTCAAATCGTTTTTGACGCAGCGATCGCCAAAAAGAGGAAACTATTGTTCGTCGTCCATCGCGACGTATTGATCGATCAAACGCTGGATAAGTTTTCGCGATTCGGCTTAGAATGCGGCGTCATCGCTGGCGGATATAGAGAGAATCGCGATGCTATTATTCAGGTTGCCTCTGTGCAGACTTTGTCTAGGCGGGGTGACTGGTTCGCACCGGACATAATCATTTTTGATGAGGCGCATCTCACCACTTGGACATCGTGGGCGCGACATGTGATGCCCGCACTACGCGACGAACAGGGCGCAGAAAGCTCAATCATCTTTATTGGTCTAACAGCAACGCCTTGGCGATTGGCTAAAGGCGAATCAATGGGGGATCTGTTCGAGTGTTTGATTTCTGCGCCAGTCCCTGGAAAGTTGATCGACTTGGGGCATCTCGTAAAGCCGGTTTACTACGGGCTAAAAAGACCCGATCTTAAAGGAGTCGCGACTGTTAAGGGAGACTTTAAAGTTTCCGACCTAGAGGTAAGGTGTAATACCGCCGAAAATGTGACAGCGGCAGTAAATGAATGGCTGCGGCTCGCAGAGGGACGCAGAACGATCGCGTTTGCCGTCAGCGTCAATCACGCGCACGCGATCGCGCTTGAGTTTCGCGATCGCGGCATTCCCGCAGCGGCGGTTCATGGATCGATGCCGACGAAAGAACGCGCAGAAATTTATCGCCATCTAGCGACAGGGAAAATTTTAGTGGTAGCTAGCTGCGAGGCGTTAGCGGAAGGATTTGATTGCCCGGAAGTCTCTTGCGTTATGCTCTGCCGCCCAACAAAGTCTAAGGCGAAGTTCTGGCAGCAAGTTGGAAGGGGATTGCGGTTGGCTGCCGACAAGTTTGATTGCTTGGTTCTGGATCAATCGGGCTTGGTTGGTCGTTTTGGATTTATTGAGGATCAAAAGCGCTTTGTACTGCGGGAATCAATGGAGTCAGAGAAGGGAGAGGCTCCAATTAAAGAATGCCCCGACTGCCACGCGATCGTCCCCATCTCGACTCGCGTTTGCGACTGCGGGCATTGCTGGATTCCTGAAGATGTCGCAACCTCTCCTGTCGCAGCAATGGTGGCGATGCTGCCAAAGCAGGATATTCCCAGATTCAACTTTTACCGGGAGAAGCTGCAAGAGGCTTACAAGAAAGGGAACAGCCCCGTCTGGGCAGCTAGCCTCTATCGCGAAAAGTGGAATATTTGGCCTCCGTTCGCGTGGAGAAGGAACGCTATTTCGGAAATAGGGGGAAATTTTGTCTCCTACGTTTGGTATCTATTGAGCGTCGGCGAACGATCTGACAAAGATGCCAACTGGGCAATTCACCAGTGCAAGTTGGAGTTTGGGTCGGAACAACTAACTGCGGAGGATTTAGCCTTTATTAGGCAGTTGTTCAAAAAGTGACGTGCGGGCTGGGGCGTAATGCAACAAGTCTAGTACTGATTTCCATTAATACCCTGATAGAATAAGGCACAGCACCCTTAAAAAAGGTGCGCCCCCTTCCATCACAAAGGGAGCGCTTGATCTGCCAGGACTACCGTTACCGACTCATCCAAATATTCGCGATCTCAAAAATCGCGATCGCAATCTTATGACACATCATAGCACTAAGATTTCCAACAAATCAGATTTTGGAGCGTTTATTCCAGCGTTCCTCGACGATTACGGGCTTAACCCTTACGAGTTCCGTATCTATACCCACATGGCTCGTCGAGCGGGGAAGGATGGATGCTTCTCTTCAATCCCTCACATGGCGAAGCATTGCTTAATAGGCGAGAGAGTAGCGCGCAAAGCGCTTCATCTCTTATTGCAAGCTGGCTTAGTGCGGAAAGTTAGCGATCGCCCCGGAAAAACTGACATCTACGAACTAACCCCCATAGAAAACTGGATACCATCCGACCAACTAGCCAGCAAAAGGGATGGTGGTAGCCGATCAGCAACCAGTAGTGGTAGCCGATCAGCAACCAGTAGTGGTAGCCGATCAGCAACCAGTAGTGGTAG
>ERZ1066128.176-NODE-176-length-30146-cov-12.289788_pt1 | contig 30146 bp, 28 predicted proteins | sample MGYA00382775_ERZ1066128 | MGnify/ENA primary metagenome ERZ1066128 (study PRJEB33369, sample SAMEA5778358) | biofilm metagenome | biome: Industrial cooling water; feature: Water cooling tower basin; material: Biofilm | place: United Arab Emirates | collected...
GGATGATCTATTGGATTCATAGCTACACCTCTAACTATAGGTTTAGTACCTAATCATCTATTTCTACCAGCCTTTCCTAAAACAATTTTATTATGATTAATATTTCCGCATATTCCTATAGTAGCTCTAGAAAAAATAGAAGCATATAATAAAGAGTTAGATGGTAGTTCAATTAAGACTTTGTTTATATGTACCAGTTTTTTAAGTATTTTACCATAACTACCAGCAGAACGTATATATATACCTCCTTTACGAGGTCATAACTCTAAACTATTAATAATAGAGGAAATAGGTAAGTATAAAAGTTGATTATTATCACCTTTATCATAAGATTTTTCATGTATTGAAAAATTATTATACGATTGTATTTTATCACCAATATTCAAACCATTAACACTGATTATATAGCAACATATATTATTTTTATATAATACTAAAGAAATAAATGATGATCTATTCGGATCATATTCGATAGAATAAACTATTCCAGGAACATTGAATATATGACGTTTAAAATCTATAAATCTATAACGTTTTATTAATGAAGTACTTGTATTTTTAGTAAATACTGTAATATGACCATGATGATTTCTACCAGAATTTTTTGATATATTAACTGTAAGGTTAGAAATAATATTATTATTATTGTTATTGCTCAAAATGGATTTGTTGATTAAGCGTAAATGACGCATAGAACTTGTATAACAATTATAAATTTTCATTAACTTTATTTTGAAAAAAATCTTTTATTTTTTATTTGTATATCTAACAAATGAATATTTTGATGTATATGCTTTTCAGATTTATATTCTATATATTTATGAATGCAAATAAAATCATCTATTATATATAGATATTGGGAAAGATTAAATTTTAAATAATTATTATTCTTTAACAACTTAGTTTTTAAATATAAAATATATTTTTTTATAAAAACTAAAAAGATCTTTAACATAGAAATAGTATTACTATAATAATAATATTTAGTCAATATAGGTTTTAAAAAAATGTAAATATTATCAAAGTAACCATTAATAATAATTTTGAAATAGTTAAAACCATATTTAATTGACAAAGTTCTTACTTTATATAAGAATTTATAAACTAAATTATGAATACTACTATCAGTAATTTTCTTTCGTCCTAAATATTTTAAATGACCTGATGAGATATGATATATATGTTCACCATTTCATGAACTTGAAGTTATGAAAACATTACGCATTGTATTATTATATGTAATTACGCCTATACGCTTTGTATAAAAATAAGATTTTAATTTTTTTTCTAGAAAAAAACGGTATTTTTTTATCGAAAAAATAGAATTATATAATAATAATAAATTTTTATTCATTTTTTTATCACGGGAAAATGAAATATCACTTTTTAAAAAATAAAAATTTTTATTATGAATAGAACCTTCTTGGTTTAATAAACTAAGATTAGTCAGGTTATTTAATATATTTACATGGGATGATAGTAAAACTTGATTAGTTAAAATTTTTTCAGTAGTAGATAAAATATAATAATTTAAATTCCTAACATATCTATTATGATTTGAAATAACACTAGTTTGACTAACTTTATCAGATCTATATAAAATACCACCATATGTAAGTAAATTATTTTTATTAGGATACGGAAAAAGATAGCTTTTATCATTTAAATCATATAAGTTATTGATAGATTTATAACTAAAAAGTTTTTTACTAGTAATACTTCTAGACAGAAAATTATTAGTATAATACGAATATTGTTTTTTACTCTTTAATTGATCTATATTAGAATTTATATAAATGTAATTATAATAAAAATATTTATTATCATAAAAATCATCTACATCATCCATAGTGATAGAATCTGTACTAAAATTAATTTCTTTAATAATTATTTTACTATAATCCTTTAAACCGTAAGAAAATGTATTAGATTTAACTTTATATAAGCTACTACATGTTATAAAACTACGGAGTTGAAGATATAATTCATTTAAATGAAAATAATTTTCAAGTGAACGAAATATATTTTCTTTTATTGATAAAGAATTATTATTAGATCTTAAAAACTGATTACACAATCAATGATTTATATTATAAATATAATTAATGGAGTAATTATTAGTTTTTGGAATATAATACATTAAATATGATTAATAATATTTGTTGAATAGATACTATGTAATTTATAAAAACGTATAGTAGAATGTAATTTTTTATATTTATTAGTACTGTAGTTATAGAAAAAATCATGGTTTTTATATATTAATTTATCTAATAATAAGTATTTAGATTTAATTAATTTATTGTAATAAAAATTATTAATTATGCAATAAACAGAATAGTTTAGTATATTATATATAAATCTAGAATTGTATGAGAATATTGATGAGAACAGATTAATGCTATTATCTAAAAATAAAAAACCAATATTATTATTATTTATGATATTAATACATGATAAACTTTTAGTAAAATATAGAAAATAAAAATTTTTTTTTAAAAAAAAAGATTTTTTGTAAAAAAAAAAATCTTTTTTTAATGGAAAAGGATTCTTAATTAATCATGAAATAAACTGGATATATTTATAGAACATTCTATAATTATATGATCTATTAATATGAATAAAACGTGTATAATTATGAAAATACAAATTAATATATTTTTTTTTAATAAAATGATTTTTTTTTTCGAAAAATAAACTCAAATATTGAGAATAAGAAGAAGTGGTATTATGAAATAGATTATGACTGGTTAATATATTACTGTTTAAGTAGTAACATTTATTATATGAAAAACTAAAATGAGATAGTAAAAAAGATTTGATAATAACATAAACATATTCATAGGAATAATCTTCCATAGAATTAAAATAAAAATATAAACTATACATATTGTTTACGTATATAGAATTAATGTAATGATTTATAGAATCGAAAAAGTTTAAGTAAGAATATTCAATTAAGCTGAGCATCTCTACTAAATCATAAATAAGATTTAACGATAAATATGATCAAAAATCTTCATCGAGAATAAAGCTTATGATTGAATATGAAAATAAAATTTTTTTATTTTGATTATTATAGCTATTACACAACATATTTTTAGAAACGATGAAAATAAAAATATTCCATTCTTCTTCAACTTGGAAAATGTGCATCTTTATAAGAGGATGTTAATCGTTTTTTAAAATGTTCATAATATGGTAAATCACGACGTTTTTTAGAATTTTCATAATTTGATCTAGTACGCTGACCTCTACTAGGCAATTTTTTTAAATATCTACTACCTCTATAAGTAAAAGGTAATAAAATACTACGTTCATATAATAATAATAAATACCAACTTAGGGAAAAATAATCATTATAGTATTTGAGTAAAGATCTAAATAAACTAAAAGAATATTCTTCTAAATCGGTAAAAAAAATATTTGTATGACAGCCGATAAAAGATAAAAAATATTTAATAATATTATTATTTAAACCAAAAATTCTAGAATTAAAATATGTTCAACTTTGGAATGAAAAATGACTTTTAAAATTAGTATTGTTTATTAAAAAAGCCTTATTATTATAATTGAAAAAAGTAACATTTTTTCTATTACAATGTAGATTATGATATAAATATTTTTTATCAATATTGATTATATTAATAAACATATTTTTATAATAAAATATTAATACCTTTACTCTTTAAAGATTTAACACATTTAATATAATGACAAAATAAAAAATTACTATCTAAACGATCGAAAAAAGTTTGATATAATAAAATTTCGTATAGAATATAAGGTGTAATAATATAATTAAAGTATCCATTTTTTAATTTTTGATTGAATAAAAAACCCGGACAATCAAAATTTTTTTTAGAAAAAAAAAATCTATTAAGTAAAGTAGTTAAACTAGGCATTTTTATATGAATAGTATAATCATCTGATTCAAAAACAAATAATAATACTTTTGAATAAACACTCACATCTTCTTTTATTTTCAGTAAAAATAACTTTTCTTTTAACAATGTAATAAAGTCAGGTCCATTAATTCGTTTCTGACTCAATACTGTACTAATTTTTGGATTTAAATTTCTTATATTGCTTTCTATATTAAATTTTAAAATATATTTTAATTTTTTTGATAAAAGCATTATCCTATACTAAATCGGATATAGATAAAATAGATTAAATAAGCATAAAAAAATAGATAATATATACTGAAATAAAACTTCATGAAGAGAAAAATAAAACACTTTATATTAAACTTTGGACCACAACATCCATCAGCACATGGTGTATTAAGATTAATATTAGAATTAGATGGAGAAATAATTATAAAAGCAGACCCACATATTGGATTATTGCATAGAGGTACTGAAAAATTGATAGAGTATAAAACTTACTGACAAGCTTTACCGTATTTTGATAGACTAGATTATGTATCTATGATGGCACAAGAACACTTATTTTCAAGTGCTATAGAAAAAATGATCGATTGTGATATTCCATATAGAGCGAGATACATACGTGTTATTTTTTTAGAATTAACACGTATATTAAATCACTTACTATCTATTACTACGCATGCTATAGACGTTGGAGCACTTACGCCATTATTATGAGCGTTTGAAGAAAGAGAAAAAATAATGGAGTTCTATGAACGAGTTTCTGGAGCTAGAATGCATTCTGCGTATATTAAACCTGGAGGGGTTAATTATGACATTCCAATAGGATTATTAACTGATATATATAAATTTATAGAACAATTTAATACTAGAATAAATGAGTTAGAAGAACTATTAACTGAGAATAGAATCTGAAAACAAAGATTAGTTGATATTGCAAAAATTAATTATAGAGAAGCTATAGAACTAGGCTTAACCGGCGTTCTAGCTAGAGGCTCTGGAGTTGATTGAGATATTAGGAAAAAATTACCTTATGAAGTTTACAATAAAATAAATTTTATAGTTCCATTAGGAAAAAATGGAGATTGTTACGATAGGTATTTAATACGTATTTTTGAAATGAGACAATCAACTAATATTATCAAACAGTGTATTGATAATATACCTAATGGTATAATAAAAATTAATGACCATAAAATAACAAATCCTCCTAGAGAGAAAATGCGAAAATCTATGGAAGCTTTGATACATCATTTTAAGTTATATAGCGAAGGTATATATGTAAATAAAACACATTTATATAATTCTGTAGAAGCTCCTAAAGGAGAAACAGGTGTATATATAGTTTCTGATGGATCAAATAGACCATATAGATGTAAAATAAGAACTCCTGGATTTGTACACTTACAAGCATTAAACCATATGGCTAATGGCCATATGATAGCGGATTTAGTAACTATAATCGGAACACAAGATATAGTATTTGGAGAAATAGATAGATAGATAAAAAAATTTATCTATAGAGTACTATATAATCTATATATAATATGATATGCCGTTTAAATCATTTGTTACTGCAATAATGAATATGTATGTAACACTTTCATATTTAATATATGATATATATAATGTATATTATCATACAGTGATCACACTTGATTTTAATAGAATAAGAAATGAGAAATAAAATATTTATTGTAAGAGGTTAGATCACTTATTATTAGTATTAAAAAAAAAAAATTTTTTTGATAAATAATAATTATAATTTTTTTTATTTAACTTTGTACTAATATTATTATTATAAAATTTTTTTTTTGCATTAGTAGTAGCATTCATAAAATTATACTTATAAAATTTATAAAAATTAATAAAAAAATTTTTACTAATACGAGTTCTTTTTTTTCTACGTGATAAAGATTTATCAAACTTAATATTTTTAAACCATCAAAATGGTTTTTCTATACGTTTTTTAAATGTATTGTTTATCAAATTCAATTTAATAAAACTATATTTAATAAAAACCTTATTCATTGAAAAAAAATGTGAAATATCATCATTCGTAAAATGATTACTAATAAAATTATAATGACCTGATTTAGAATTATCTAAATTAATATTAAATTTATTAAGTATTAAATGTACAGTTTTAATGTAGTCATTGTAATTATACTTACACAATAAACTTACATAAAAAATTATCTTTTTTATATTTAAATGACTATTAATAGATATAATATTAGAATTGGTATAGAAGTTACTTAAAAAGGTAACTCCGTTTAAAACATGGTCATATATAGAGATATATAGATGATATAAAAGACGTGATTTAATAACGAAAAAGATAGGGTTAATAAAAAATATGAGATAGAAAAAGATATAATATTTTTCATATGTATATTTATTAAATATGAAGTGATTTATTTTGAAAAAATCACCGATAAAAAAAAATTTTTTTGAAATAGAAGTAATCCCATTAATAATGAAATTTGAATGACTGAAATTAAATGAATTAAAATATTTATTGGAAAAAACTATAATGTTGTGTTCGATAGAAATAAACAAATCTTTAATTTGTATAATATTTAATTTTTTACGTAATTCTTTATAATACTGTCATAAAAATTTAAAATCAATATTATAAAAATGTTTAATATAAAACTTGAAATACCATTTCTTATTTTTTAATAAAAGAAATTCTTCACTATAACGTTTTTTACCTAGATATAGAAAAAAATGCTCTCTTATTCTAGGACTGTCGAAAAAAAAAGATAATTGTTCTTTTTTTTTTACTGAAGAATTGTTGAACGAGAATAAACTTTTGAAAGTAAGTTTCAATTTATTGTATATCATAAATATATATTTAAAAAATTTAACTTTATGAACAGGACCTAGTAATCAATTTTTTTTAGCATAAAAAATACGGATTAGGAAAATATAGAATCTATAAACATACCTAGATCTATACTTACGAAATTTATTTCTAAATAATCTAAACTGGTTTCTAAATGTATTAATAATTTCTTTCTTATAAATCAAATTATTAATATTAATGTAATTAATAAATTTTAATGATTTATATAAATTCAATTTGCGTAAAAAAAAAAAATGAGAAAAAATATTATGAAAATAATTACTAACATAATTAATATATAAAGAATAATTTTTTTTTCAGTTAGTATTGATTAAAGAAAAATTTTTAGATTTATACAAATCATATGTATTATAGAAATATTTTGTAAAAAATAAAGATTTTGTATCTATTCGATCTATAAAAGGTGACTCCTTGATATAACTTTTATATATAGTAGTAAGATTAATTAAACTATATAAGAAAAACATAAAAACTTTAATAATACTTCTAATAATAATAATTTGATGCAATAAAAAAAAAATATTCTTACTATAATATTTATTATTAAGAATTAATTTTACTTTAGTTAATTTATTCAATGTAAGATTAAGGAAAAATTTGAATATTAACAAAAAAATTTTTTTCTCAATAATTAGAAAACAAGAATTAATAAAAGCTTCTTTATTCGTAATAGTTTTATTATATAAATATCGAGTTATACTAATGGAAAAATTAAAATCAATAATTCATTTTTTTTTATTATTAATTGATCTGTTTCATAAAGAAAAAATATTACCATATGAATGATAAACAGAATACGTATTTGTTAAAATATTATTAATATTATTTCTAAGACTCCTTGATGAAAAATTATTATTTAAATAAATACATGTTTTTTGAAAACGATAATAGAATAAATATCTTACGTAATAATATAAACATAATTTTAAGCAAAATTTATGTATGATTTTAAAAACTAGATCCGACAAATAATAAAATTTACCTTTACGAGTACTAGTGTAACGTATATCATTAAAAAAAAGACCTGGAACATGATAGTGTTTTTTCCAATTAACTATAAGCATTTATATATTCGAACACAAAATACCATGAATATTCATTCTACTATCAATAAAAATATTAGAAAATAAAGTAAAATAAAAAATAACAATCATAAGAGAATCATCATTACATATAATAGGATAATTTACTCCATCTGTGCTACAATCAGTATCTATTAATCCTATAGAAACTAGACTAACTGAACTGTATTCTTTAATCGGAAGAATATTTTTGTTTGGGTGTATCGGAAAAAGAGCGTCTGGCAAATTATAATAATTATTGAAATATTTAGAATAAAGCATGAAACGTCAATAACTCTGAAACTTAGTGTATAAATATGAATATTTAATATTATTTACTTTTAAATCATTGGACGAAAAAGAATCTTTTTTTTTAGCATATATATAATAATATAGCTTGATAAATAAGAATTTAAAACTCAACAATTTTTTTTTTTTTCATATATTGTTAATATCGTTTGAACAAAGTTTTTTAAAAAAATTTAAATGTTTATATGAACTATTTTGAAAACTTCAAAACTTATACGTACTATTAGATTGAATTCACTTTTTATATCATTTGGAATACGGCTGAGTACTCAGATGTTTGTTTTTTTTTTTCTTCAATTTTCATTTTTTGAAAAATAAATATTCGAAAAATTCAAAGTTACTATGCTCAAATTCTAATGAATAATATGGATTAATTTTTTTATTCTGATTGAACAAGTAGTTATGTCTTCTAAGTCATAAAGAAGTTAACTCTTTCACTAAAGAATAAAAAGTGAAGTAGTAATTACCTATAGAACCATAAACTCAATTATATGTAATCAATTGTTGATTACTACTTCGACATATACTCAATAATACACATTTATATAAAATATTTATATTTGTATAATTTGAATAATGAAATAATAAGCTTCCATGATTTTCTGAAAGCTTTTTTAAAAAAAATATAGTTTTTTTTATTAAAAAAAAAGATTTGTTTAAATCTATTATATAAAATCCGAATCTATTACCCAGTATATAATAATTTAACTTATTATTAACGTAAGCAATACTTCCTATATGCATATTATATTTATATAACCTATTAATTAACGATTTTTTAAGCATAATAAATTATAATGAAAAAAAATCTATCAATTTATAAAATATGACAATTAATTAAATTATTCTTACGGAAAAGTTGATTATATTGATTTTTAGTAGAATATCCTTTTTTGAAATTAGTTAAAAATATAGCACCTATTAGAGATATTAGAAGTAATAAACCTGGAAAGAAAAGAAATAAATAGTAGTCCGAGAATAAAAAAAAACCTATTTTTTTGACTATACTAATATTATTAAATTCATCATTTATAGTATCATAGCTAATAAATGAATAGTTATTTAAATTATAAAACAAAAAATCTGGGAAATAAAAGAGAAAATAATACGAGATTAGATACGCAGAATATATAAAAAATAATAAAAATATGACTAAACTGATGATGATATAAGTATTGTTTTCATTTTCTATTTTTTTCATGTTTATCATCATAATAATAAATAGAAACAGTATAGCTATTGCCCCAACATATACCAATAATAAAATAATTCCTATAAAATCTACATTAAATAGTATAAATATTACTGCAGTATTAATAAAGATTGAAATAAGGCTAAATACTGAATAAACTTGATTTATTGATAAGATCATCAAGAATGAAGAAAAAATTAATAACATATAAAATATTGATACTATATTTAATAACATTTAAAAATTATTTAATTAAAACCACTTCAATTAAATATTTGAAGAAGAAATAATTTCTATTATTTCATTAGTAATTTTAGCTTGTCTATATCTATTAAATATTAAAGTATAATACTTCACATTTTCTTTAGAGTTTTGTATAGAATTTGTCATTGAGTTAGCTCTACTACCTAATTCACTATACATAGTAGATTCTAATATATCTAATAAAATAATACTTACAAGAAACATATAAATATTAATTATCATGTGTATATTATTTAATGAAAAAACAACATCATTATATAAATATATATTAACTAATTCTTTTAATGATCTAATTAAATAATAATTAACTACTTGACGGTAGATATTAACATATTCGTTGGAATAAGAATAAAAATAATCATATTCTAAAAAAATTATTTCTCTCAATAATATAAAAGAAATATAATAGTTAACTGTTTCATCCGATAAATTATAAAAGTTAGATACTATTGATTTAGTATGTGACGTTAACATCAAATTTTTTTTAAATTTAAGACTTGTACCAAATAGTGAAATTATTAAATTTTGATATGTAGACGAAACAAATAAATCTTTCACATGTGTTCATAGTAAATTATTTATTATACCACTACAACTTTTATCCGTAAAAATTGGTATAAGCAAATGATTTGATGATAAAAAATTATATTTATAATTTTCTTTTAGAAAACAAAAAAACAATTTAATGATTTTTTGAGAAGATAATATTTTATTTCTGTATAATTTTAAAGTTAGGATAGTAACTAATTCAATAGTTTTACACGAGAAAAATATATTTATGTATTTTTGTAATAAAATTTTTGATAAACGATATGACATATAATATATTATATTTATATGATATTACGCAATAAATGATTGAATATAGAATAAATTGGTATGGTATAAATACATTTTTGACTCGAGATACTCGCTTCTAAAATTATAGTTTGATTTAAATTTGCTCAGTTTTTCATGCCCTTTTTCTTTACTATTTTACAACTAATCTCTATAAAAGTAATTTTTTTATTGATAATAGGATATACTAACAAACACGGAGAAGACATGTGCTTTCTTCCATAATTTGTATATAATATAGACATAAAATCTTTATCATGTTTATGACTATATAAAGAGAATAAATGATTGTAATATTTTAAAAAAATACCTAGTTTTTTATTATAATATGACATCTACTAGTTAATTTATTTTTTTAACATTAATTAGGCATTTGATTAAACAAGAATCGTTAGAAAAAGGATATAAAAAATGCTTTTCATATATAAATGATGGTATACGTAAATTAGCGACCATTCTAGTAATTTTAAATTTTTCTCTAGATTTTTTATCTTTATGTGGTGAACGTAACACTACCATTACGCTTTTTCTAGAAGGTAGAAAACTACAATACATTTTAGTACGAGTTAATTTAATACCATATAATCGTAAGTATATAGCATAATTGTAATGAACGTACAAATATTGAAATTTATGAGAAAGAGATAATAAATTAAATACTTTACAAGAATGAATATTATCAATGTCATAACACAATACAAGATTATAATGATTGAAAAAAGATGAATAGTATTTATTAATATAACGAATATATATAGAATACTCTAAACCGTAATATAAATATTCTATTTTATTAAGCATACCATATGAATTATTGTACGTTTTTAGTAATTCGTAAGAAAATATAAATTTGATAAAAAAACTTTTTTTACATATGTAAAAAAATATGTATTTTAATAAATTTCGGTAATTTCAAACTACTCTATTTATAGATAATTTATTAAACGATAATATTTTTATTATACTCTCATACTTGGAAATTGTTTTTCTATACTCGAGCATAAAAAAAATTTATCTTAAAGGTAATATTATATAAAAATAGATAATCTATTTATAATGTAATATTTATAGTATAATTTATTTGCAATATAATATGATAAAGCAAATAAATGATTCTCCATGAAAAGAATGTAATTTACAATAATGTTTTTTAAAAAAGAAATATTAGTTATAGTGAAAATAGAAAATTTAACTTGATTTTTTAATAAATTTAAATTTAATTTTGATTCGTAATCGAAACCACTATTAACAGAATTAAGAAAAACATATAAGATAAGGAAGAAAATAAAAAAAGAATAAATATTACTAGAAAAACCTACACTAATCACAATTTCTAATAAAATACATAACAGTACGAAAAATTTAAAATTAATTAAATACATTACGAATATGTGAATAATAGTTGAAAAGAGTCGTTAAATCTAGAAAGTAATGATTCTATATAAACCTTATTTTTAATTTCATTCAATACAGGAACAATATTACTTTCAGAGAAAATAGTATAATAAAATAAAAGCTTATATAATTTAGTATGTAAAACATCACTATTCATAATAGAAAAATGATCTTCACAAACATCTGTATTTCTAAAAAGATCGATATATAAAATAGATACATCACTAGTAAGATATGTAAAAAATTTCATATTGAATATTGAGTTTAAAAAAAATTTAGTCATTTTTAAACTAATATTATCTGCAAAACCTTCACTCAGACAAAACAAATATGAAACTTGTTTTAAAAAATTTTGAGTATGATATAATGGTTGAGTGAATAGGTTAATTAATCTTTTACCTCTATTCACGTAAGTTTTAATATTTTCATTACTATCATTACCTAAAAGTTCAGCATCTTTAAATTGTCTATACATAGCCAACTGCATTTTTATTTTTTTAGAAACAGAGACCATATATTTAAATTGTGGAGAAGAACCTACTCTACTTACGGATAAATTTAAATCTACCGCTGGTAATACACCTCTATTCAATAACTCTTTATTCGAAAATATTTGTCCGTCGGTAATAGAAATTACATTAGTAGGTATATGAGAAGATAAATCACCACATAATGTTTCGATTATAGGTAATGATGTCATAGAACCTTCACCTTTATTCGATGATAACTGAGCAGATCTTTCCAAAAGTTTAGAATGTAAGAAGAATACATCACCAGGAAAAGCTTCTCTACCAGGAGGTCTTCTTAGTAATAATGTTATTTGTCGATAAGCTACAGAGTGCTTCGATAAATCATCAAATACTAAAATACTATCAAAACCTTTATCCATGAATCATTCACCCATTACGCATGCTGTGTAAGGAGCGTAATATTGAATTATAGGTAAATCATCTGAACTAGAAAAAATAATAGATGTATATCAAGTACTATCATAACGTGATAACACCTGTTGAATTCTAATAGATTCTGATCGTTTCTGACCTATAAAAACATATATACATGGCTTAGAATAAGTATATCGCGCGTATTCGTAATAACGAACTTTTGAATTTAAATTATATCTTTTTTGATTTAATATTGTACTGACTGCTAAAGAAGTTTTACCAGTATTATTATCACCTATAATTAATTGTCTTTGACCTAGACCTATAGGGAATAAACAATCTATACTGTTTACACCAGTTAATAATGGTTTACTAACTTTTTTTCTATCGATAATACTAGGAGACTTGTTATAAAAATAGCAATATTCTGTTTCATATAAATTACTTAACAAAGTATTATCATTATCAACATTGCTAGTCAATACTTCTCCGAAAGGAGTAATAGTATTTCCTAAAACGTAAAAACCTACTTTTATTTTAACAGTTTCATTTAAACCAGAGATTGAATCTCCGATAAAAAGATGCTTTTGATCACGATTTAATAAGAAAATTTTTACATTATTAACACTTATTTCAAAAACGATTCCTTTATAATTTAGATTTTCGTTAAAGCAAACGATCTCTCCAATAAATGAATTAGAGCTCGGAAAATAACATAATACTATACTATCTTGAATGGATGAAATTTTTCCAAGAAAACTCAGTTTGTATTTAGTAATTGAATTAGACATATTAAATAAAAATTTATATATAGCAATGAACTATATCGTAAAATTTTTATAAATTGAAAATATTTTAGGCAAATTATAAGGTGCAGTAATGTTAGTATCCTCAAACTTAGAATTATGTAAAATATATGCTTTAACTTTATTATTATTCAAAATAGAACGTACTGCAAAATGTGTACTAGGTCCTTCGTTATGCTTAATATATGAATAGTTATTGAAGTAATTATTACGGAAAAAAACGTAATTTTTATCACTTTCAGTTAATCAGTTACTTCCATATTTATATACAAGATATTTTCTAGAAGTAGTAAATATTTTAGGAGCTACTGCAAACGTATGAAGCTCTGGTGGAGAATTAAGCACTCATTCTAAAGAATCTACTTTATAGTTTTTAATTGAATATGTAAGGTTAATATTATTTTTACCAGATAAATTATATAAACTTGAAATATTATCTAAAAATTTTTTAACTTTGATATCATTTCTATGTACGTTGGATGGATAAAGAGCTACTCTAAAAAATCTATCTATTAATAATGGATAACTAGAATAAAATTGTCATGGATTTTTAGGGCATTTAGACTTTTCATAGTATGCTAGTAATATGATACCAAATCATAATAACACACCGAAAAAAGATATTATTGAACCTATTGAACAAATAAAATTAAGCTTTGCATACATATCAGGATAGTCTGGTATTCGACGAGGCATACCTGATAAACCTAACATATGCATTGGAAAAAATGTTACATTTACACCTATAAAAGTAACTCAAAAATGGATTTTACCTAATGTTTCAGAATAAAGATAGCCAGTAATTTTACCAAATCAGTAATAAAAACCAGAGAAAATAGCGAATACTGCACCCATAGATAAAACATAGTGGAAGTGAGCTACCACATAATAAGTATCATGCAATGCTACATCAATACCTGCATTAGATAAAATGATACCTGTTAATCCACCAGTAGTAAACAATAGTACAAAACCTACTGCGAATAATAACGGAGTAGTTACTGAAATCACACCACCTCATATAGTAAGTATTCAATTAAATACTTTTATACCTGTAGGTATAGCAATAATCATAGTAGCGGATGTGAAATAAGCTCTTGTATCCGTATCTATACCAGTCGTATACATATGATGTGCTCATACGAAAAAACCTACAATACCGATTACCACCATTGCACCTACCATTGAATTATATCCGAAAATTTTCTTTCTAGAAAATGTAGGCAATACTTGACTAATAATACCAAAACCAGGAATAATTAAAATATACACTTCAGGATGTCCAAAGAATCAAAATAGATGTTGATATAAAAGTAAATCACCACCTCCTACAGGATCGAAAAAACTAGTGTTAAAATTTCTATCTGAGAATAACAGTGTAATCGCAGCGGCTAAAACTGGTATAGCTAATATTAATGAGAAAGAAGTAACGAAAATAGATCATACATATAATGGTAAATTATTCATAAACATAGATTCATGTTTGGAAAATAAAATAGTACAAATGAAATTAATAGAAGCTAATATAGATGATACTCCTACTAAATGAAAACTCACAATAACAAAATCCACAGACATGTTCGCATGACCTAATGTAGAGGATAAAGGTGGGTATAAAGTTCAACCTGTACCTGGACCGCCATCACAGAAAGGTGAAACTAATAATAATAAGAATGAAGGAGGTAACAATCAAAAACTTAAATTATTTAGTCTAGGAAATACCATATCAGGTGCTCCAATCATTATTGGTACGAAAAAATTACCAAATCCTCCTACAGAAATAGGTACGATTACAAAAAATAACATAATTATTCCATGCATACTAACTATCATATTATAGAATTGATAGTTTTCACCTAAGAAACTATTATTTGGAAAAGCTAACTGCATTCTGATTAATAATGATAATAATACGGATATAAATCCAGCAAATACGCCGAACAAAAGGTATAGTATACCTATACGTTTATGATTAGTACTTCAAAATCAATTAACAAATATGCTTTTCATATAATTACAATATTTAATGAAAATACAAAGATTCTTTTAAGTATATTAAACATAAAACTACAAAAATGTACGCTTGCGAAAAAGCAATAACAGATTCAAATAAGATTGATAGTATAAATAATATGCTTGGTAGAAAAAGTAATATGAATATAGTTATCTTGTTTTTATTATCGCTAAGAACATTTTTAAATAAAAGAATATATACAGTTTCTAATAATATATGTCCTGAAACAATATTTGGGAATAATCGCAACGATAAACTAATGAATCTGAGAAAATATGATAACATTTCTATGCCTCCTAAAAAAGGAATAAGCATTCTTGGTATACCATTAACTACAAATAATGAAATAAAGTATGTATTAAAACATTTAAATCCAATAAAAACTGAACCTAATCAAAAAACAAATGGAATCATACCAGTAATATTCGAATGATTATTTATAGTATTTGAAAATGGTAATAATCCTAATATATTATTAAAAAAAATTCATAAAAATATAAAACTAATAAACAATAAGAATATATTATATGAGTACGTTATATAATTATGAACAATATCTGATATAAAAGATATAAAAGAACTAACACACAAAACTATAATATTTGAAAAATAATTTTCGGATAAATAATGTGTTTTTAATAATCATAGAATAAAAATAGTTTGTAACATATATATTAAGCTACTGCTTAATATTAAAACTAAAAATTCGCCGAAATAAAAATGAAAGTAGCTAATGTAAGCACTTTCAGAATGATCTAGAATATAAAAAAACATTATTTTGTGGAAAAAGTAGTCACTTCACTAACTGATAAATAATCAATATTATTGAAAAAATAAACGGATATAAATAAAAAAATTCATATAATATCGACAAAATGTCAATATAATACGGCGAATCCTAATCCTTGAACTTTATTATCAGAATAAGTAAATTTTAATCTAAACTGTATATATAATAATAAATTACCTACTATTACGTGAATACCATGAAAACCAGTTAATGCATAAAAAACACTACAATAAACGGTATCGGATATAGTAAATTGTAAATGAGTATATTCAATATACTGAATACACGAGAAAGCACATCCCAAAAAATTGGTTAAAAAACTAAAAATATAAGCTTTGATTAAACTTTCTGTATTTTTAAGCTGAAAAAAATAATACGCACTATTACAAGTTCATCCAGAAGCCAATAATACTATTGTAGCATATAATGGCTCTTTATATCATCTAACTATCTCTACTGTAGTAGGAACTGATAAAAATCCTGTCACATAGGATAAGTGAAATATCCTATCAAAATATGCTCGAAAAATACAACCAAACAACATTGCTTCTGAGACTAAGGAAAGTAAAAAACCGTATAATAAAGCTGCTCTAATTTTCTTTGTATACTTACCTGAAAAAGATTCGTAAACCACTTCTTTACATCATACAAGTATTAATTCAAAAATTAAATATGCAAAAAAAAAAATACTTCATAAAGTAAACTCATCACCATGGAAAAAATATTTATTACAAAATAAAATTGTCGAGTAAATGACATGAAAAAGACATAATCCTATACCGAATGGTCATGGTGTTAATAATATATTATTATAATAATGTCTATTTTGGAAAAAAGTGGAATTCATTAATTATTATAGAAAAAAAAAATAAATATTCATAATCATGTAATTATATAATATATTATAATATTGAATAGGAATAAAAAAAAAAATTATAAATATATATATTATATATAATATAAATAGACTTCATTCCAATAGAGTCTACATATCGAATATTTATAAGTAAATAAATAATATTGATATAAGATATTAATAAAAGTAATAAATTTAGCTTTAAAAATGAAATGATATCAAATTCAATGTCAAACTCATATTGATAAAATTCATGATAAGTATTAAAAGATGTAGTTGAATAAAGCAATATTAATCATCAATTAAAGTATTTATAGAAAACGTGTATTATAAAAAACATAAAAAAAAGTTTTTTTTTTATATTACTGTTTTCGAAAAAAAAAATACCTGGAGATAAAAATAAGTATAACTGATATATAAATATAGGTACTCCATATAACAACATATAATATTCTATAAGGAATAGATATAAAACTTGCCCAGATTCTGAATTAATTTCAAAAGATGGATAATAGTCATACTTAGAATATTGACTATCTAATGAAAAGTACTCTGAATATGCATGGTGGATCAAATTAGAATCTGTTAAATTAATGTGATTTAATAAAAAGAAAAGAATTGAAGTATAACTTCCAAAATCTAAATCGATGTTCATATATTCTAACGGCTTTAGAAAATACAATAGAAAAAAATTTATATTGTATATACAATAAGCCATAATAATAAAACTATTTATAAAAATATGAAAAAGTCTGTACTTCAATTCGGTGATAGAAAAAAGAGTATAATTAGTGTAATTATACATTAAAATAAGTATGACTTAGTATTACTTTATCATAAAAGTAATTATAACTATTGTTTAAAACAATATTAATACAACATGATATATTAGTATTTATAATATCTGAGAAGAAGGAATTAATGAAATTATTATTAATTGAATTTAAACATATGACTCATTGAGATTTAATATTGTCTTGAACATAAAAATGATTACTACGATGATAATGGCATCAACTATTTATTAATTGATGAAACAGCGAATCGAAAATATCAGATCAATGATAAAACACTACACTATAACACGTTCAACCATTTTTGTTATAGTAATCATACTTGATTTTTTTTCCTAATAAAATTTTGAATAATAAAAATAGACCTATATTTGTTCTATCATTATTAATATCCTGCAATATCTTAAATTTTAATTTAATATGTTTAATATCTTGGAATAGAATTTTATTACATACGTTAAATAGGTATGTTTTTTCGTTAATATGAACATCAGCTATGTAGCGTTTATATTCTTTTAATAGAAACATTTTTTATATAAATTTAAATAATATTGGAAGCTAATAACATAATTTTAGAACAACCTTTATGACGTATTTCTTGTAAAACGCTACCTTTAATACGACTACCAACAGGATCTAAATTAGGCTTTATTAAAACAACACTATTGTTCATAAAACCTATAGAAACTCCATTTTTACGAAATGTTTTTTTTTTCTGCCTGATCAAAACAGACTTATGTACTTGTCCTTTAGTCACTTTCTTTTTTACTTTGGCCGATTGTATTGCAACGACTAATATATCACCTATGTTAGATGAATTACAAAAACTACTACCTAAAATTTTAATACATTTTGCTCTAATTGCACCCGAATTGTCCGATACTAAAAGTTTAGTTCCTAGAGAAACCATTTTATCCTAGTTTTAACATAATTTTGACTGGTAAGCGATACTGCATTTGTCTATATATTTTATACATACGTCATTCTTTGACGTTTTTAAATACGAATAAAACACTATTCATATGAATATTTGAAATACACTCTTTAATTTTACCTTTACCAGAACCCATTCGAGAACCTTTATTTTTTTTGGTAATAGGCACATTAAATTGTACTAAATTAACAAAATTTTTTTTTTTTTTATATCTTTTTGAATAATATCTAACTACACTAATACAAGAATCGATCTGCTTTTTCGTAAGTAGATAAGATTCACTAGAAATAATATAATACTTATTCGGCATAATGATATTATGATTACTAATATTAGCTTTTTTGTTTAAAAATGGCTTCATTATATATATTTGAAAAAAGATTTTAATTACACAGTTCGAACGCTAGAAATGAACGTATCTATTTTAGATAGAATAGGTAACGGGAAAAAAAGATAATAAAAATGTACTCAAGTACAGAATAAAGATAATTCAATAATAGGTTCTACTATAGCCTGAGCACCTAAATAACCTAAAAATATAAAATTAAATGTAAACACTCAAAAAAATTTTTTGTATATTGAACTATGTATAAACACTCTAGTATTTTTAGAGTCTAATTTAGGTAAGAAGTATAATATAATTATAGATAAAAACATGTATATGATACCTACTTCTTTTTGTAAAATACTTCTTAGTATTGCATAAAAGGGTAGAAAATATCATTCAGGTACGATATGTACGGGTGTAACTAGTGGATTTGAATGAATATAGTTAATTGAATGATTTAACATTTCAGGATTGAAAAAAATAGAGAATGTAGAAAATAATAAGAATAAACAAATTGTAAAAAGATCTTTTATAATAGAGAAAGGATAGAATTTGATATTATAATTAATAGATACCTTTACTTTAATTTCATTTCCAGAGCCTGTTTTATGTAGTGATATTAAATGCGAGAATGAAAAAATACATATAATAAATGGTAATAAATAATGCAAACGAAAAAATCTATTTAGAGTAGCATTATTAATGGAAAAACCTCCCCAAATTCAGTAAACTAAATCATTACCTATTATTGGAGTGACTGTTAACAAATTAGTAATCACGGTAGCGGCTCAATAACTCATTTGTCCTCATGGTAAAACATAACCTAAAAAAGCTGTTCCCATTAATAATATATAAATAGTAATACCAGTAATTCAAGTACCTGTTTTTGGGAAAGTGTAAGATCTAAAATATAAACCTCTTAACATATGTATATGAATACGTGAAAGGGAAAAAGAAGCAGAATTCAGATGAACTAAACGGATTAATCATCCATAAACCACATTATGCATAATATGATCAACACTGGAGAAAGCATAATCCACATGTGGAGTATAGAACATGGCTAAAAAAATACCAGTAATTAATTGTATGACTAGAAAAATACCTGATAAAGATCCATAATTTCATAAATATCCTAAATTTTTAGGAACTGGATATCTAACTACTAAATTATTTAAAAAATTAACTAAATATTTTACGAATATTAGAGTATTAAAAATCATTATAATGATACTAAATATTCAACTAAGATCGTTTAGATAAAGTAATATTTTCTATCTCTTTATTGTCATTAAATCCTATTAAAGAAAAAACTTCTTTAGTAAGTATTAAGTCAGAGTAAATACCTAAATCATGTAAACAGTACTTGTACTTCAATAATGATCAAATCAAAAATTCTTTATAAGAAATGATTTCTACACAAATAGGCATAAAACCATGTAATGGTCCACAAAGCTCTGAGCATTGTCCGTAAAATACTCCCATAGCAAAACTAGAAAAAATGGTATGTGTTATTTTACCCGGAATACAATCCACTTTAATACCCATTTGTGGTAATGCTCAAGAGTGTATTACGTCTCTCGAAGTAAATGAAAATAGAATATTAGTATTAACTGGTAATATTAAAGGATTATCAACATCTAAAAGTCTATTTAGACTATTTTCTAATTTGATAACAGAATCAAATTTGATAAAAATAGGCTCATTTTCGTGACAAGAAAAATGTTCATTTCATTCACTAAAATGCTCGGTATTAAGTAAATCAATAACATACTCGTAAGGTAGGGTAGACTACCATTCCCATTTATTTTGAGATGGAAAACAGCAACCTCCCTCCGAACCGGACGTGCAATTTTCATCGCATCCGGCTCTCCATTTTTTAAACAATATAGTAATATATTTAAGTAAATTTAAGTTACTAATTAGTTATATGAAATAATAAAAACATAAATATATTACAAAACGAGAGAGTAATCACTTCTCAATTTAAACATTAAAAGTTTTTGAATGATGAATATAATGTTGTTTGAAATTATCACAGTATATTCGTTCAATGATATAATTTTTCGCTTTAAATTCTACTTTTTCTTTCATCGTATCAGTTTCCAAATGGCTTTTAGGTACAAAAAACTTATTATATTAGATAAAGTACTTGTTTTTCCAGATGGATGCGTATAATTAAATAAGTTGGTTATTTTAGTGGACCTCTCTCTTAAATTTTAAGGCAAAAATTCATTTTTATGATGGGTAATTGTAGTATTAAATTACATTTGCCATGTGTTCTCTGTTTATACTTCCTTCTTTTGTTTCATACAATAATGTTCCATTATTGGAACCTTAGATTGATCTGTTTTCTCAAAAAAAATACTTTGCTTTAAGTATTTTTAATATAGTCATTTTTTGTTGTTGTTTGCAAAAATAAAGTGTTGATTAAGCACTTTATAAAATACTGCTTTTTGCATTTTATGTGGCAAGTTTGTTTTGTAATAAAATTTAAAATAATTAATTATTTATAGTACCAATAGAAGATAAATTAATACCATCATATTTACCACTATGAATTTTCATATGACAATCACGACAAACTGGTATTCTATTTAGCTTTTTCATTATTTGTGAAAATCCAATAACTTTACCCTTACGTATATGTTTAACATCATGTATCTCAACATTTTTGGAACTACCACATATATTACAATTTTCATCAAATATATTATGAGATCTAACAGAAAAAGATTTAATTCCAAATGGATCGTCTTGCATGTGAGACAAATTCTTAATATTTATATGCCTATCCACTTTTAGAGAAGGTGAAAAAAATGAAACATTTTTTTTTTTAATATTAGAATCAATTTGATTTTTATCTCATATTCTACTTGATATAGGTACGGTAAGGTTTTTACCAAATTTTTTAAAAACTTTAGCAGGACTAATATTAAGTTTTCTAGCTAAGGTAAAACTAGCCGAAAATTTAAGTATTCAAATAATATGATTAAACATATTTTTATTATCTACCATATGATAATAATGAATTAAACCTCTAATGAGATAATTATATTTATTAATAATATCATCAGGGTTTAAATAAATTCATTTTGTGATAGATGTTGGCTTTTTCGGACTGGAAGCAAAACCATGTTCAATTAATTTGGTTATTAATTGAGTTTTTGGAAAAGTAATAATAATTCTTTGATTTGTACTCTTACGAAGTATTCCTTTATTAGATCCACTTTCCATTTTTATTTTCCCAGATAAACTTCATTTTTTTGAATATCTATGAATATCAAAACCTAAATAATGAACTTTTTCTCTAATTAAATTCGAAATTTTTGTTTTTTCAAAATTTAATGTAAGTTTTAATTCATTTTTTAAAAAAAGATTAATTTTTCCCTTTATTTCTTCGGCTAACGTTAAAGGACCAGTAATACCAACTATTCAATCGTCAGCATATCGATTATATCGAACTCTGACTACTCGATCATTTCTCACAGATGAAATTTGATTCATCCGAAAAGATATCTTTTTGTACATGAGATCATTTAGATGAAATTTCTTTCTTTCTTTTCTCAATCTCTCATACTCAGGATTGTATGGATTTCTTTTATTATCACTATAATCTTTAATAATAGAATCAATAAAAATATCGAATTCATGTAAATAAATATTGGATAAAAGAGAAGAAATAATTCCACCTTGAGGTACTCCTAAATTATTTCGTTTATATTGACCGTTAGAAACATATCCAGCTCTAACCATTTTTCAATAGAAGTCTATCAAATTTTGATCTTGAATTCTTTTTTTTAATAAAGAGCATAAAAAATGATGATCAATATTATCAAAGAAACCTTTAATATCACCTTCAATCATTCAAACTGTACCAGATCATTTACGTACTTCATGTATTGAAGTGTGTGTAGATCTATTTGGTCTGAATCCATGTGAATAATCTAAAAAGATTTTTTCATAAATAGATTCTAATATTGTTTTATAGGCTTGTTGTACAATTTTATCTCTAAGAGAAGGTATACCAAGAATTCTAACACCTCCATTAGATTTAGGTATAGGAATTTGTTTATTAGGTTTAAATTGAAAGTTTCTTTTTTTCAGAGAATCAACAATAGTATCAAATCAAGAATTAGAGAGCACGTCTAGTGTCTCTTTAAACACTTCTTCAGTCATATTACCAGGGTTTGATTTTATTTTATAATAAGCTTCAATAAGAAATGATTTGTCGTATAATTGTTTATATGAAATATCAATAGGCTTCATATCAGAAGTCATTGTTGCAACTTATTGCATTGACGTATCTTTAAGATAGGTTAATCTATTAGTTGCTTTAAAAAACTGCTTCCCTTTAGAATATGATCTTATTCCTACTACGGAAGCTCCGTCACCATATAAGAATTTTTTCTTATACTTTGAACTTCAAGTGTTCAAATAGAAGTTACCTCCCTTAGGTGATCCCAAATTCTTTATTTTACCGCGATTACTCAAACTAAATCAGAAAATGTAGTTTTGAGAATAATTAGTTATTGTAGGTTTAAAAACATTTCATACTTTTTGTATTAATCTTCTATCAGCAACTATATCGATTATTTGAACTTTAATCAATATTGATAGATTACACTGTTTTACGTAAAGTGTAAGAGTTATGAATAACTCAGATAGTTTTTTGATATAAACCATGATAACTCTAGATTGCTTTACATCATAGGCATATACGTTTCTGCCAGGTTAAAGCTTTACAAGCATGCTACACTCCCCTATCTTTTCAGAATTGGATAAGCTTGTTTCTTTAATATCTATTGTTGCAAGATATGCGAATATTAATTCACAACGATAAAATAAATTAGATGGCGCACTTCAAAATCATTGATTACCTATTACATTCACGTCGAAAGAGATATATGTATCATAATATAACATTTCTTCATTATATAAATATCCTAATGTAGGAACAATAATTTGTAAAATAATCAATGTAGGTATACATATTACGAAAATATCTATAAAGTGTTCTTCTTCCGGTGTAAAATGAACAGGATAAACATGAAAAGCATTTTTATATGAATCATCTAAATCAACCATATTTGAAAAGCTTTTATTTCATTCGGAAGAACTATGAACAAGCAATGTTTCGAGTAAAATAAAACTTACAATAAAAAATATCAATAAAGTGATGTAACTCACTTCCAAGTAAAGAATTACCAATGAGTTCATTCGTTCTGAAGCAGGCAAAGGTAAATTCAATAAATTATTGTTAAAATTTAAACTTTCATCAAAAACCACTGTATAAGAAAGTTTATTATCCATTGAATAATTTAAAATATATTCAATGTCACCTAAAGTAGAAAAAACGTACGAAAAGCATTCGAGATAGTTTAAAAACATATAATTCATTATATGACATTATAATATAATATGTTGTTATTTTCAATGGATAAAATGTAAGATAATAATCTCATTTTTTTTAGACTAGTTAACAATGTGACAATCATTGCTTTTGACAAATTATCTCAATACAATTTTTTTTTGAGAAATAGCAAGAAAATGGATAAGTTTAGACGGCTGGGTAATTTCAATGAATACAAAAAATAAAAATTTATCTCTTTGGGATAAAACAAATAACTTACACAAAAAATATAAACTAATATGTTTTGAAAATTTAATAAATTTAAATCGAATTGTGGCATGAATGGCGGAAAGTAAATACACTTATTTTTAAGATTTAATTTTGTTCTTAAGAACAAAATTAAATTTTATTTTCAATTTAAATGAAATGAATAAATTTAATATTTTTCATGAATCATTTAATTTTATCATAATTCTATAACTATGAAATGATTAAAAATGTTATAAATAATTTTAAATTATATATGTAAGATTATATCTCGTTAGAAAAAATTAATTATAATAATAAAAATAATAATTTAAATCTGACTTCAGAATATCAGCAATGGCAAGTGGATTAATTCCTAATGTGAAAATAAAAATGATTAAAACGCTTAATACAAAAAATTCTAAAATAGAAATATCTAATGTATTATAGTAAAAAAATCTATTACTATTACCAAAAATAATATGATTGTATAAATATATAGTATAAAAACTAGATAATAAAATAGATAAAAATACACCTATGTATATATAGAATATATCACTGTTAGAAAAAGAAGAAAAAATATAAAATTCTCCAATAAAATTTAAAGTTCCTGGCATACCGAAATTGGAGACAGATAACAAAAAAAAACATATTGATAAAACCGGCATATTAAATATAATACCATTATAATATTTAATATTTTTAGTATGAAATCTATTATACAATATACCAATCACGAAGAATAAACCTGCTGAAGCTAAGCCATGTGCAAACATCAATATGATGCTACCGAAAATAGAAGTGACATCTAAAGAAAATATACCTAAAACACATATATTCATATGGCCTATAGAAGCATAAGCTATAATACGCTTTATATCTACTTGTACACAAGCACTCATACTCGTATAAATCACCGATATAATTCCTAACAATCACACCCATACACAGTATGTAATACACGCTTCTGAGAAACATGGCAATAATATTCTAATCACACCATAAAGACCTATTTTTAATAATACAGCTGCTAAAATCACAGAACCTTCAGTAGGTGATTCTACATGAGCCTCTGGCAATCAAAGATGTAATGGTACGATTGGTATTTTAACGCTGAATGATATGAAAAATAAAAATCATAAAAAATGTTCTGTAAAACTATCTATCTTAGAATATCATAGTAATGGAATTAATGTGCTTGAAAAATTAGTATAAATTAATAGTATACCGAATAACATTAGCAAAGAACCTATGATAGTATGGAAGAATAATAGAAAAAATGCATTTATTTTTTTATTCACAGAATTGATATTACGACTGTATTGCTTACCATTAGTTAATGCTATGATAGAGTAAAATGGAATCAATAAAAATTCAAAAACGATATGGAAAAATACAAGCTCTAACACTAAAAACACTAGAATAAGTAATAATTCTATTAATATTAATATTGAAAAAAAAAAAAAAAGTTTTCTTTATTCGATTTGAACGTAAATCAATTAAACAGAATGCAGAGTGGAATTACCATAGTGGTTAAAAATATAAGAATAAGTGAAATACTATCTAGCCCTAATAAAATACAATTATCGAGTATATAGAATTCATAAATCAGTTGAAAGCCACCCATACAATTGATATTAAATTGCATAGATATATAGATTACGGATAAAAATATACTAGTTGAAAGAAATAAATAAATTTTTTTAAAATTTTCTTTTATGAACATTTTTTTTTAATTAAGAAATATTACGTAATAGATGATAATATTATTTAATACTAAAAAATTATTAGAGAATGGGTAAACATAAATCAATACTGGTAAATCCACTATTTCTAGTGGATATAGTGATATAGCATTAAAACAAAAACATTGTATTTTATTAATATACAAAGTCAAAAAATTCGGATAAATTGAATATAAAGTCAAAAGCTTCACTGAAACATGAGTTGGATTATATATCCTGAGAAAAAATAAACTACTTTCGTTAAAATTAATAATGATTGTTTTTTGTAGAGAGAGTGATTGTATTCAATTTAAATGAGTAGATCTAATGAAAAAATTCATAAAGATTAAATTTACATTTTTATTATCATCTCAAATTAATGCATTTTCATTATCGATTAGTAAATAACTTTGTAATTTTAATGAGCCTCATTGCTGATCGAATACACACTCATGTAAATTTATATCAGATAGATATAAAATATTCGTTTCGATGGGAGAAAAGTAATCCGAAAATTCGGAAATAGAATATAATAAGTATAAAACATTCTCATTACTAGAATACATTACATATGTATATTTTTCGGTAAAAATAAATGTATATAAATCATTTGTTCTATCATAACATATAAGTTTATATAAACCTATTGAAATGATTGAATACATGAATAAATTAAATACTAGAAAAAATAATAACATTATTCATAGTATTGAAATATTAATATAGTTTTTTTTTTTAATAAACATATTTATATATAATATATATGAATAAAAAAGGTTCATACCCGTAACAGGAATCGAACCTATATCAACTCGTTATGAGCGAGTTGCTCTACCATTGAGCTATACGAGATTATTCGATTAATCGGTTAATACTCGCCACAGGATTCGAACCTGTACGCCAATCGGCACAGATTTTAAGTCTGCTGTGTATACCATTCCACCAGGCGATTTTTCGAAGGGAGGAAGGGAAGGGAAAAGAAAAGATCCATGTTTGGATCTAACATTTTTTATAAAAAATATAAAAATATTTAGAAAAAGGCCTATATATATGTCTTTTTTTTAGTATATATATAGGCCTATTATATTATATTACTATAAGTAATTTATATACCCGGAAAAAATAAAAAACATTCTTTTTTTTCTTTCTACGTAAGAAAGAAAACACTACAGGGGGAAGGAAGGAAGGGGAAGAGATGTAGTTTAAACGGTAAAACATCAATCTTTGAAGTTGAGGTTATAGGTTCGAATCCTATCGTCGGATAAATATGATTGATATCATATATAGAAGGAAAAAGTATATACAAAGGGCAGGTGCCGATCTTCTTTCAATAGTATTATATATATAATTTATTATTCAAAATAATGATTATATCACTTATACATAAATATTTATATTATGATATATTACTATATAATAAAATATTAAATTTTATTATTGGATAATATATATAATATATATATATATATATAAATATATATATTTATAAGGGAATAGTTTAATTTGGTAGAACTCTTGCTTTGGGAGCAAGAAATATAGGTTCGAGTCCTGTTTCCCCGAAAAATATAATATATTTCGATATAATTTAAATATTTATGATTTGTATCAAACAAAAAATTTTTATAATGAAATAATGTGTGATTAGTCTAGTGATATATATATCTATAGGCCTGTATTGCATTACATATAATATATATAATATTTTATATATAAAATATATTTATTCCAGTAAACAACAAAAAAACCACGTAGCTCAATGGTAGAGCAATCGACTTTTAATCGATTGACATAGGTTCGATTCCTGTCGTGGGTAAAGAATATTTTATATAAAATATTCTTTAATATTTTTTCTTGTTATATGACCACGTGATTTATAATATATTATTAATTATTCATTCATATTGTATAAAACTAGTGATACTTATATAAATCGGAATAACTTAGTGGTAAAGTGCAAGTTTGCTAAACTTGTTACATGAGTTCGATTCTCATTTCCGCCTTATATATATAATAAAAATTAATTTCAGTGTATAAAATTATATATAAGTATGGGTTTGTTCACTAATGGTGGTATCACGCCCGTAAAATAGCTACCACCTAGAAGAGGACTTCTAGACTTGATCAATCTGAAATCATGCGTAGTAGTTACTAGTAACTACTTTATTGTAAGTAGAATAAGATGTCGAAGTTATATATAAATAAATAAATAATAGTAGTTGACAAATTACTAGCTTTATCACTCGACTGAGTTAGTTTATACGATAATATTTGAGTATGAAAAAATGTTAGTAACCATGTTATATTCTTAAGTGTGGTTCAGATATGATGTAGTTTTTATTTAAACGATGATATTTTTGATAATTATTCTGTAAATGATATTATTTTTTCAAATTGTTTTTTATCACTCAATGAAAATATATCTCAGAGAGTCAAGAAATCACTTATATATTCGAAAATTATATTAACTTTATAATATTTCTTTTCACGTACACGAAAATACATTACATATTCGTAATAAATTAACAAATTTTGATTCTCATTCTTATCAACTTAATTTGAATAATAAAAATCTTTTTAGAATTAGTAAACAAACGTAAATATTTTATTTACATTTACTCTAATAATTATTCATTGGAACAAAAGATATAATAATTGATAAAAAATTCATAAATGATTTATCTAGAATCTTTTAACATTAAAAGTTGCAATATAATAAATTTTAAAATCTACATCCGCCACGTAGCTTATTCATTCTGAATAATTCTTAATCAAGAACATTTATAGGTTCAATTCCTATCGTGGTTTTTTAATATTATCTATTTTTACGGAAAAAGAAAGCTTATTTTGTTCAAGGGAATATGTAGCATCAGTTTTCTAAAGCACATTATACAATATATACAATATATATAATATAATATATATAATATAATATATATTTTAGTAAATAATCTATTAACTAGAATAAATGTTTTTGTTATTTAATAAATTAGATGTTTTTAAGATTATACTTACAACTATATAAAATTTCATACTAATCTTAGTAGTAATATTTTATTTTTTTTCCATAATTATATTTTATTTCATATATTATGATCTAGTAATAAATAAACTTTATTTAAACTATTATATATATAATAAATATATTATTATAAATATTATTTATAATTTCGGAGAAAAATCTTCAAAAATTGAGAAAAAATAAGAAAATAAAAAAATTAATCAAATTTTTGTTATGTGTATACATAAACGATATGTGTATCGGAATATAGGCCTATTAATATATAGAAAAAATGGCATATCTGTATAGGCCTATATTTCGTTAGTATTTAATAATACATGAAAACATTTCATTTTTTATTGCTTTTTATCGTTTTAATGTATTAACAACAATATTTTTTTTTATAAAAAAATGTTGTGATGTTAATCACATCACAAGTATTACCTATAGCTTAATGGTAAAGCGCTTGTTTGATAAGCAAGAGATAATAGTTCGATTCTATTTAGGGATACTATGTGTATGTATAGAGGTGGCTGAGCGGTCAAAAGCGACAGACTGTAAATCTGTTAGGGTAACACCCTTCATAGGTTCGA
>ERZ1066128.177-NODE-177-length-30033-cov-40.412169_pt1 | contig 30033 bp, 33 predicted proteins | sample MGYA00382775_ERZ1066128 | MGnify/ENA primary metagenome ERZ1066128 (study PRJEB33369, sample SAMEA5778358) | biofilm metagenome | biome: Industrial cooling water; feature: Water cooling tower basin; material: Biofilm | place: United Arab Emirates | collected...
TGTGAAAAATCATTTATGAAATGAAAGAGGGCAGCAGAAACCCGGTTTCTAAGAGCGGGTTTAACGATATATCTCATGGTTCCAAACGATGGCTGGTAAAACCCGCCCCTATACACAACCTTTACTACCGGAGATGATATCAATCTCAAATCCCAAATCCTCAATCTGAAATCTCAAATCTCAAATCTCAAATCCCAAATCCCAAATCCTCAATCTGAAATCTCAAATCTCAAATCTCAAATTAATTGACGCCTGCTGGCGTCTTTTAACCTCGAAAGCTAAAGCAGCAACAGCAGGCGTCAATTTGAAGGTTTTTTAGGTTTAGAACAAACCCAGAGTTAAGGATTTGTCAATTGGGAAGATAGCACCGATACCCAGCCACAAGGTGACCAGAGTACCGAACAGAAATACAGTCATCGCAACGGGACGACGGAAGGGATTTTGGAACTTATTGACGCCTTCAATGAACGGAACGATAATCAGACCCAGAGGTACAGATCCCATCAATACAACTCCCAACAGTTTGTTAGGAACTGTACGCAGGATTTGGAAAACAGGCCATAGATACCATTCGGGAAGGATTTCCAGAGGAGTTGCGAAAGGATTAGCAGGTTCGCCGACTGTTGCTGGGTCGAGAACAGCCAAACCGATGATCAAAGCCATCGACCCCATAATTACAACGGGGAAGATATATAACAGGTCATTAGGCCATGCGGGTTCGCCGTAGTAGTTATGACCCATGCCTTTGGCAAGTTTGGCACGTAAAACTGGATCTGCCAAATCGGGTTTTTTAAGTGTCCCCATAGTCTAGAGTGTTCTCCTTCAAAGTGAGAAAGGTTTGAGGTTTGGTAGGGGCTGGTTTAACCAACCATCTCTGAAATCATCGACAGTTTATTTAAACCCGCCCCCGTATGCTATCCGCTGTTTTAAACCGCTCCCTTTACAAGGGGCCGGAAATGCCTTGCTTGCGAATCATCAAGAAGTGCAGCAGCATGAACACGGCGATTAGCCAGGGTAAAACAAAGGTGTGGGCGCTGTAGTAGCGGGTCAAGGTTGCTTGACCGACGCTGGAGCCACCGCGCAGCAAGTCGGCAATTAAGGTGCCAACTACTGGAATCGCTTCGGGTACGCCGCTAACGATCTTTACCGCCCAGTATCCTATTTGGTCCCAAGGCAGAGAGTAGCCGGTTACACCAAAAGAAACGGTGATTACTGCCAGGATAACGCCGGTTACCCAAGTCAGTTCGCGAGGCTTTTTGAAGCCGCCGGTTAAATAAACCCGGAAGACGTGGAGAATCATCATCAACACCATCATGCTGGCTGACCAGCGGTGGATGGAGCGAATTAACCAACCGAAGTTAACTTCGGTCATGATGTACTGCACTGAGGAGAAGGCTTCGGTGACGGTTGGCTTGTAGTAGAACGTCATCGCAAATCCAGTCGCGAACTGGACTATAAAGCATACCAGGGTGATGCCGCCCAGGCAGTAAAAAATATTGACGTGGGGTGGAACGTACTTGCTGGTGACGTCATCGGCAAGTGCCTGAATCTCCAAGCGTTCCTCAAACCAATCGTAAACGTTTGCCATATAGCCAGAATTCCTAAAGGATGTATTGCTGTTGTGGGATTTGCCGCTTAGAGAAGGCGGTGGGGGTGACGGGCTTCCTGATTCTACCAGGGACTTCGGTGTCTTTTTGCCCACAGGCGTGAATTTGGAGATCGCCCATCCGGCTCAAAAGTTTGTCAAACTTGTCCGCGATATTAAGCTTGGTTTTAGCTCGTTTTGGACAATTTTGGCGAATTATAGCCAATGTCTGGCTATAATTACCTCTCTTAGCTTTCCTGAACTGCCTCCTGATTCTGATTTCTCAGACTCCAGTTGCAGATGATGCCGAGTGAGAGGTGTTGAACGCGCCATTCTACACCTTGTATCAGATAGATGAGACGGGTTGCATTCGATCTTCTATTAAAAAAAGTAACATAGTCCGCAAGAGGTTTTCAGTTGAATTCAAATATCGTTCTGTTTGCCCCAACTTGGCAACCAGGGCAGAAATTTGCCAGGATTGGTCAAACTATCTCTTCACTGGCGGTCGAATGAAGTATAAGCTTTGTGACATGCAAAATCGCTTTTTACGGTTGGGGATTTCTGCTATCCTTTCGGTTATTTTGGCTTTGGTGGCGTGGACATCGCCTGCTGCGGCTTTGAGCGAGGAGCAACGGCTATTAGCAGAAGTATGGCGAATTGTCAATCACTCTTATGTGGATGATACGTTTAACCATCAAAATTGGTGGCATTTGCGGGAGAAGCTGATCAAGCAGCCGCTGAAAGATCGAGAGCAGACTTATGGGGCGATCGCGCAAATGCTATCAAGCTTAGACGATCCGTTTACGCGACACCTGAAGCCGGATCAATATCGCAGTTTACAGGTTTCGACTTCTGGTGAGCTAACTGGAGTGGGGCTGCAAATTGCCTTGGACGAAAAAACGGGCGAATTGCAAGTGATAGCGCCGATTGCGGGTTCCCCAGCAGAGCAGGCGGGGATACAACCGCGCGATCGCATCAAGGAAATAGATGGCTTTTCGACAGCGCAACTCACTTTAGATGAAGCTGCTGCGAGGATGCGGGGGCCGCGGGGCACTAGCGTCAGCTTGACTTTAGCACGGGATGGGGAAGAGGTGCGAGAAGTGCGTTTGGTGCGCGATCGCATCGCCCTCAATCCAGTCATCGCCGAACTGCATAACGAACTTGGAGATGCGAAAGTTGGCTATATTCGCCTAAATCAATTTAGCGCCAACGCTCCCGCCGAGTTAGCCCACGCCGTAGCGCGCTTAGAAAAACAAGGTGCCGATTCATACATTCTCGATTTGCGAAACAATCCCGGTGGTTTGTTGCAAGCCGGAATTGAAATTGCTCGCGAGTGGTTAGATCAAGGTACGATTGTTTACACGGTTAACCGACAAGGGGTAATTGGCAGCTTTGAAGCCAGCGGCGAGGCTTTAACTCACGATCCTTTGGTAGTTTTAGTTAACCGGGGAACTGCTAGCGCCAGCGAAATTCTTGCCGGTGCGTTGCAAGATAATCATCGCGCGCAATTGGTAGGTGAAAAAACTTTTGGCAAAGGGTTGATTCAATCCTTGTTCGATCTGTCTGATGGTTCGGGATTGGCGGTAACTGTAGCTAAGTACGAAACTCCCAACCATCACGATATTAACAAACTGGGGATTACGCCCGACGAAGTGGTAACCTTGGAGCCAATTAAGCGCGAGCAAATTGGTACAGAGGCAGACCAACAATATCAAGCAGCTGTTAAATTGTTGACGAGTCCGTCAGTTGTTGCTAATGCTGGATAGTTTGATCGGTGCTTTGTTTAGCTGAAATTGGGAGGCGCGCGCCTCCCAATTTTGTTTTACCACTCTTGGGTGCCTGTGCGATCGCAGCCTTGCAATCCGACGCTGGGATAGTGGCGGTATTTGTCTTGGGGAACCCAGATATTTATTTGCCGATCTTTTGGTGCGATCGCATAAATATATTCAACGCTAGGGTCATAATTTACACCGACTCGCAAGTTAGAAAAATCATCTTCGCAGATCTCGTAGCCAAACCTAACTACAATTTGAGCCACTAGGCAATCAGCGGTATAATCGTATTCTCCGTGGATTTCTCTTTCTTGCCAAAACTTTTCTAGAAACGGTTTGAGGATAGGCAATATTTTGTTAGGGCTGCCATTCCTGCTAGCATAAACGATTACCGGATTTCCTTCTACAAGGATGTGACAGGGCGTAGGCATTCTTGTTTAATCAACAGGTTTACCGCTCCAGCGTACCGCTCTAGGATGCACCTGGGGTAGGGGAAAAATACTATGTTTGAAAATTAAATACTCTATGACTTACGAAATTGTCACAGGCGATCGCATATACAAGTAAGTTTTATGGCTATCCCTACGATCGCGACCGTAAGTTTGTGCTTGAGGCAGTTAACCTGCTTCTGCTTCCGGCCTAAATTGCACGCACAACCGTCACTTGGGATAAATAACGTACCAGGTAAGACCGCAGGATGCGTTATTAGGCTACGATCGTCATGTACTTGAGCCAGGAAAATCAATATATGAGCCTTGTTTTAGAGTGTGAGGCACCCCCCCTCCGTGAAGATGAAACTGGAGCAATTCGAGTTGGAAATTCAAGAGTTTTGTTGGAGATGGTAATCCGAGCGTTTCAAGATGGTGCATCTCCTGAGTCTATTGTTTATCGCTACTCAACGCTATCCTTATCCGATGTCTACAATACAATTGGTTACTATCTTCGACACCGAGACGCTGTAGAAGCATACTTAAATCAGAGAGAGCAGTTAGCTCAATCGGTTCAACAACGATTGTCTAGCATTCAACCCGATCTCAGTCTGATTCGCAATCGTTTGTTATCTCAGCAAAGTCAGTAACAGCGATTATGTTGAGTTTGTTAAGTGATGAGAACTTCAACGGTGATATAGTTAGGGGGCTATTTCTACGTCAATCCAACCTCGATCTAGTTCGGGTTCAAGATGTTGGTTTACAAGAATTTGAAGATCCAGAAATTTTAGCTTGGGCAGCAAGTAATGAGCGTATTCTTCTCACTCATGACCGTGCAACAATGCCAGACTTTGCTTATGAACGCCTGGTTAGAGGAGAGGCAATGGCGGGCTTGTTTGTAGTCAACGATCGCACACCAACTCGACAGGCAATTGATGAGTTGTTATTACTGATCGGCTGTAGCGAACAAGCAGAATGGAAGGGAGTTGTATTGTATCTACCTTTGTGAAAACCAAAGTCTTAAACAGTATAGCGATCGCCCAAATAAAAACGAAGTGGGGGACTGTTTTTTCCCACTTCGTTTCCATGCTGTAACAAGATCTTTTCTACAACGGGTTAGCGTGCAAATGCATCATATCAAAATTAATCAAGCCGACGAGAGCGATAGTTGCCTTTAATTTCCCGGTTGTAAAATCGTCCTGGCGAATTGGTTTCTAGCATATCTTCCCAAGTTTCTTCGTCTACACCTTCGTATTCATAAACTGAGCCGTTTTTAAACTCAATTTGCAATAACTGCCGATCTGAATCGTAGCCGATGTAATTTGCCATTGTTGAATGAACTGGTAGCATGTAAATTTCTTCTTGCACTCCTGGTAGTTGATAAAAGTCAGCAGATGCGGCAACTTCGGGAGAGTCCGACGCAACTATTTCATTCAGTTGTACGAGTCCTTCATAAGCGGCTTTCGGTGCGGGAATTTCGATGATATCCAGCCGATCTCCACGGTCGATTGCGATCGCTAAAAAATCATCATTGTGACTAATCGCTAATATGTTGCTGAGATCGAGTTTGTTGAATTGCATGTAAATTTCTCCAATGCTTGCTAATTGCTAATTGCTAATGGGTAATCGGAGGTGTTATTACCAATTACCCATTACCTATTACCGTTACTTCATTTTGTTTTGATTTTTCGCTTGTTCTAAGGCAATTTCTTTCATGGCTTGGAACGAATTGAGATTGGAAGTTCCTTCGATTGCTTTTACTGCCAAATCTTGTACTTGTTTGAGGGCGGAGTCGAGTTGTTTGGATAAATTTTGAATCCGGAAGTTTTGATTTTCAATTGTTTCTTGCAACGATTGAATTCGCAAGTCGTAATTGCGTTTGCTTCCTTCAATGTCTTTGGCAAGTAAATCGGCTTTGACTTTGGCTTGACCAAAAGCAATTCCTTTGCCTTCCTCTTTGGTACGTTTAATTGCGGCTTCCAGATCTTTTGGCATTGCTTCAACTTTGGTTTTAAGTTCGGCAAATTGCGTTTCTCGTTCGGCGATCGCTTTCTCCCGTTCTGCCCATTGTTTTTCTTGATTTTTCTGGAATTCGTCTAATTCTTGATACAGTCGTTTTTTCTCTTGTTCGTATTCTTCGTCTGACAATTTCCGTTGCAAGGTTAAGTCGTAACTGTATTCTTTGCCATCGCGTAAGCGGGTTTTGGCAAGGGTTTCGTTGCGTTCTTTGATCAGGCGGCGGTGTTCTTCTTGCTCTTTTTCCCAGGCTTTTTTGGCGGTGGTTGTTGCTAGATTAACTTCATCTGTGCGTTGGCGCAGTTCTTCGTTAAAGGTTTTGGAGCTTTCTTCGTATTGTTGGATTAATGTGTCTAAGCTTCCGTCGGTGACTTCCAAGCTGTGCAGTGCTTGCAGTTCTTGCCGTTCTTCGCTGACTTTTCGCTGTGCTTCTTGCAGTTTGAAGGCTTCGAGGACGAGCTTTTCGGATAAGTCGCTGACTGCACCGCCAAAGTTTAGTTGCAGTTGGTTTAACCCGTCGATGATTGATTCCATTTTCTGTTGTTTTAGCACGGGTTTGATGATAACTTCGCTGTTGGTTTTGCCGTTGCCGTTGCGGGGAGTGGTTGCGGTTTCTGGTTTTTGCACGATTTGGGATTCTAATTCTTTCTTTTCTTTCATTAGTTCGTTGTAGGCGGTGAGGATTTCAGCTTTGGTGCTTTTTTCGGTTGGTCGTTTGGTTGCCATAATTAGTTACCGCTTTTGAGTAATTTGAGATGCTGTTTAATTGAACGCTGGGTTAAGTGGAGGGAAACCCAACTTATGTAGTCCCCTCCGTACAAATACCTTTTTAACGAACCACAGAGGGAGAGAGAACGCAGAGGGAAGAGGTAGGTAGAGTAGGTAGTTTATTGGGAAGGGAGTAAGGTTTTTAGGGGTTGGTGGAGCGATTTGGGGTGTTGCCGAAGGCGCGCATTGCTAGTTCTTGAGCTTGGCGTAAAGCGGTTTGTAGTTGGGTGGTGATTTCGGCGATTTGTTCGGTTTGTTTTTGGATTTTTGTGTCTAGGGATTGGATTTGTAGTTCGTATCCTTGTTTGGTGGATTCCCATTCTTTTTCCACCAAGTCTGATTTGATTTTGGCTTCTTGAGCAGCATCTCGAATGCCTTCTTCGCGTGCTTTTTTGATTGCTTCGCCCAGTTCGTTGGGAAATGCTGCTGTTTTGCGTTGGTATTCTTCCAGTAGTGTTTGATTTGCTGCCAAAATCTGTTCTCGTTCTGTCCAGTTTTTCTGTTTGGTTTGGTTTGTTTCTTGGATGTCTCGTTCGATTTGTCGTTTGGTTTCTTCATATTCGTCTCTGGCTATTTTGCGCGATCGCTCGGTGTTGTATCCGTAGTCTTCTTCTTGTTTTGTGCGATCGCTTTGTTGCAGTTCGTTGCTTTCGTTGGTGGTGAGGTCGAATTCTTCTTGCTCCCGTTGCCAGATTTTGCGGCTTTCGGCGATTTCTTTTTCTAGGATTTCGCGATCGCTTGCGGATCGTTGTTCTAATAAGCGCAGGTTTTCTTGATGTTCTTGGGTTAACAAATAAAGGGCATCGGCGACGACGCGGGTTTGCTCGAGTTCTTGCAGGTGTTGGTTTTCGGTGGCGATCGCGCGTTTTAAATCGTCCAATTTTGTCGTTTCTGTCGTCAAGCGCGTCGAAAGTCCGGTAACAATGTTGCCAAATTCGAGTTGCAGATCTGCTAATCCCCGCACGATGCTATCTGCTGTGTATTGGGAAACTGTCGCCAATACTGTGCGGTTTTTCTCTTTTTCGGCTTCTTCTTCTTTGGTAGCAACCCGCGATGCAACTTTACGCCGTTCTGCCAAGATTTGCTCAAATGCATCGATAATCTTCGCCTTGCTGTCTTTGGCGGCAAACTGGTTCATAATCTACCTTTTGCTGCTAGAGTGGTATTAGGATGCAAACTGTAGTTTGCATTTCATGGTTACTACTCTAACACGGGATGTCTGCCTATGCAATACCTAGCGACAAATTTTGCAAACTCCAGTTATCAAAGGGCTTCTGGAGTTTTGGGGTGGGTAGAATGCCCGCCCAGACACAATTGCAGGCGAGGTGCCTGCCCTACAAGAGGAGAAGACAGACTAAGTTATGGATGAATTTGGCAACACAGTTCGCTTGCGCCGACGGCAAGAAAAACTCAGCCAGCAAGAATTGGCGGATAAAGTCGGTATCTCGCGCAACTACCTATCCCAAATCGAACGGGGACAAGCTACTAACCTGTCTTGGCAGGTGATGGAAAAATTGACCTCGGTTTTGGGACTGAAAGGCGATGCGACGGGAATAATAGAAGAGATGGGAGAGATTCCCCCCAGCTTGGCGGAATTTGCTACCGCTGCTGGGCTACCTTCCGATGACGTGCAGATGCTGGCTCGATTAAAGTACCGAGGACAGCAACCAACGACGCCGGAGAAATGGGAACTGCTCTACAACGTGATTAAAATGACCGTTGGGAAATAATTCGTGTGTGAGGCAAATTCAACTACTCAACCCTACCGCCATCCGGGACAAGTCTTTTTGTCTCAACACGGCGCGCTCAAGTGTGAAGATGATGTGTTTCGCTATGTGGAATTTTTGCGCTCTGAGTCGGGGTTGGGTGATGCGCCTCCCATCGATCTATCGTGCATCTACCAATGCTTTGGCATTCCGACGCCGATCCGCGTCCCCTTGGACGAACAGCAAGGCATTTTGGTGGACAGCCGCACGGGAATTATTTTAATTAAAGAAAATGACCCCCTCGTGCGGCAGCGCTTCACCGAGGGACACGAGTTGATGGAATTGCTATTCGACGCCCACGATGAAGTCAGGGTGGGCGGTTTGTTTCCGAGTTGGAGTGGCGATCGCAAAGAGCGACTGTGCGACCAAGGTGCCGCAGATTTACTGATGCCAGAGTCTTCTTTTGTACCTCGGTTGCTCGAGTTGGGAATTACTTTAGCTGCGGGGCGAAATCTGGCAACGCTTTATCAAACTTCGCTTTTAGCCACGCTAGTAAGAATGATGCAACATGGCAAAGGTAATTACGCCCTGGTAATGTGGCACTGTGCGTTGAAGCCAAGGGAAGTCAGAGGATTATCAAAATTAGTACCGCAACCTGAAAAGAAGTTGCGCGTATGGTGGCGAACTCAGACCAAAGATTGGACAGGAGGTTTTATTCCCAAAGATAAATCGATTCCCCACGACTCGCCGATTTCCTATGCATATGTGAGTGGGCAACCGTATAGTGGCAAGGAAACGATTCATTTAGGTTGGGGTTTAATTGATTGTTGGGTAGAAGCAATGCCTATTCAGGTAGGTGACAAGTATTGCGTGTTGTCTTTATTGCACTTATGCTAATTGGTAATTAGTAATCGGTAATCGGTAATTGGTAGTAGAAAAAAACAATTATATGATGTCGATTGAATTGCCGATAATAAAAAACCTCACCCCGTTGTTGCGTAGGGAACATCATAGCAAAGAATCTAAATGTAGGGTGCGTTAGCGATAGCGTAACGCACCGCAACCACTACATAAGTCCTGAATTACCTAATACCAACTTCCCTTGAGCGTGCTACCCATGAAAAAGTAAGGATTGTAGGGGCGGGTTTTACCAACCATATTGGGGAAAAACAAACAGTTGAAGTAAACCCGCCCCGCCCCAAGTGTTTCCCATTCATGGGAAAACGGTATAAGTTCAATTACGCCTAATTAAGGCAAACGCAAAATCGCGTCCTAAACCGTGAGCTAGGGCAAGTTTAATCCACAGCATTGCGTAGGGTTCTAAAAGTCTAGCTGTAGAGAGTTTACCCGCATCTATTGTTTCAAAACCGACTTCTTCAGTCAGCTTAATGACAATAGGTTTGCTGTCTTCATCATCGCCGCAGACAAACATCACCGCTTTGTGACCTTCTAAAACGGGGTCAGCCATGATCCCAAATCCGGTTTGATTGAATACCTTATAAACTTTTGCACCTTTTGCCCATTCTGCAACTTGTTCGCCGCCAGAAGTTGTAAACCCGATTGATAAACCGGAAAAGTCTTCAGTGAGGGGGTTTGTGCAATCGATTAAAATTTTATTGGTCAAATCGCCGCAAGATGCGATCGCTGCTTGAGTTGTCTGCCAAGGTGTTGTTAGAATAATCACTTCTGACTCGGCGCAGGCAGCTTGATTGCTGTCGGCTTTAGCATTATTCGGAATTGAGGCAAGCAGATTTTGCACTTTTTCGCTTTGCGGATCTCTGACGCCAAAAATAATCTCGTGTCCTTTTTGAGCAAGGCTACGTCCCAGGGTTCCGCCTACATTTCCTGCGCCAATCACTGCGATTTTCATTTAGGATTTATCCAGCTACGATCTGTTGAACTCGGTTATATTATAGTTAATCAATTGAATTTGATCCAATCTGCTAGTCTAGTATTCGGCGGTCAAAAATCGGGTTTTAAGAAACCCGGTTTTTTGAAAAAACCGGGTTTCTGGTAGGTGTAGTGAAATAATAGTTACGAGGAAGTTATGACAGTTGAATCTAAATCTAGCGTAATACCTGCTGTTGCGACGACTTTGACAGAAGCAGCATCTGCATTTCGAGGAACGACGCAACTGCGTCCAAAAGCCGCCGCCGTAGTCAGTGCGTTGTTAGAAGCGGAAAAGGCAGCCAAACAGCAAAAATTAACTTATCCGCTGGAATCTCTGCTAGGAAATTGGCGGCTTTGTTTTGTGACGACTGCAAAAGTTAAGGAACAATCTGGTATTGTTAAAGGTCGCGGCTGGTATCTGCCTAAGATTTTTATCAAAGCGCATATTTCTTTTAGTCAGCCAGGTGAAATGTTGGTTGAAAAGCATGGTGCAGCAGCAATTGGGAATCAGCTTGAAGTAGGAGCATTTACGCTCAAGTTAACCGGGCCAGCGCTGTATTTAGGGAAGAAAAATCTTCTGGCTTTTGACTTTTACCAAATGCAATTAAGCTTGTTTGGTCGGGTTATTTACAACGGTAATTTTCGGAAAGGGCAAGGAGACGAGGGAAATTTTTATCAGCGTTCGATAGGGGAATTGGCTTTCTTTTCTTTCTTTATGGTCACAGAAGATTTTATTGCTGCTCGCGGTAGAGGGGGCGGGTTGGCTCTTTGGATTCGAGATAATTGATCCCCCCTAGCCCCCCTTGCCAAGGGGGGGACAAGAGGCGATCTCAAGATGGTCTTGTTGTGGGTGAGTCTTCGATCCCCCCTAGCCCCCCTTGCCAAGGGGGGGACAAGAGGCGATCTCAAGATGGTCTTGTTGTGGGTGAGTCTTCGATCCCCCCTAGCCCCCCTTGCCAAGGGGAGGACATGTATTTCAAAGTCCCCCTTATTTAAGGGGGATTTAGGGGGATCTCCTTTCAATGTTTTTAAATCAAACTATGAGCAATCTAACAACTGATGTCGTCATTATTGGTAGTGGAATTGGTGGATTGAGTTGTGCTGCTCTTTTAGCACGCTATGGCTTTGATGTTACCGTCTGCGAAAGTCATTCTATCCCTGGTGGTGCGGCTCATTCTTTTGATCGCAATGGGTTTAAATTTGATTCCGGGCCATCGCTTTATTCAGGATTATCTTATAGTCCTTCTCCCAATCCTTTGCGGCAAGTTTTAGATGCAATTGGTGAAGAATTACCTTGTGCTAATTACGATACTTGGGGCTGTTGTTTGCCGGAAGGGGATTTTGATACCTCTGTGGGGGCGGATCAGTTTTGTGATGTGCTGATGCGATTTCGGGGTGAGGATGCTGTTAGGGAATGGCGCGAACTTCAGCGGGTGATGGAACCTTATGCGAAGGCTGCGATCGCTCTCCCTCCCGCCGCGTTACGCTTAGATTTGGGCGCTGTCTTGACTGTAGGTCGTTTTCTCCCATCTTTATTCCAAAACGCGACCAATGTTTTTAAATTAACTGGGTCTTTTAGTAACATCATGAACGACGTTATTAAAGACCCATTTATCAAAAATTGGCTGAACTTACTCTGTTTTCTCTTATCTGGATTACCCGCAGACGGAACCAGCGCCGCCGAGGTTGCGTTTATGTTCGCCGATTGGTATCGACCAGGTGTGATGTTAGATTATCCCATCGGCGGAAGTGGCGCTTTAGTCGATGCGTTAGTCAGGGGATTAAATAAATACGGCGGTCAATTGATATTAAATACTCACGTCGAACAAGTGTTAGTAGAAAATAACCAAGCCGTCGGGGTACGTTTGCGGAATGGGAAAGAAATCCGAGCCAAAAAAGCAGTAATATCGAATGCTTCTGTCTGGGATACGCTCAAATTGTTACCAGAAGAATCGGTATCAAAACAGTATCGCCAACGGCAACAAGCAACGCCTGAATGCGATAGTTTCATGCACCTGCATTTGGGCATCGACGCTCAAGGAATTAGACCCGATTTAGCTTGTCACTATATCGTTGTAAATGACTGGTTTAAGGGGGTTACAGCACCTCAGAATGTGGTTCTAATCTCAATTCCTTCTGTTTTAGACCCATCGCTAGCACCACCGGGAAAGCACGTTATACACGCTTACACGCCAGGAAACGAACCCTACGATTTTTGGCAAGGAAGCGATCGCAAAAGTGAAGTGTATGCTAAACAAAAGCAGGAACGCGCAGAAGTGATGTGGAAAGCGATAGAGAGAGTGATTGGAGATATTCGCGATCGTTGCGAAGTGACGCTAGTAGGAACTCCGTTAACTCACGAGCGGTTTTTACGCCGTCACCGGGGTTCTTATGGCCCAGCAATTCGCGCGGGAGAAGCCTTCTTTCCGGGAGCGAATACACCGCTTGCAGGGCTTTTATGCTGTGGAGATTCGACGTTTCCTGGGATTGGTTTACCCGCAGTTGCTGCTAGTGGAATGATTGCGGCGAATACCCTTGCCCCCGTACAGAAACATTGGGAAATGTTGCAAGATATTGGGTGTTAAATTGATGACAGAAACCGGGTTTTTTAGAAAAACCCGGTTTCTAGGAGGTTTCTAGGAGAATGCGCGATCGCGCACAACACCAGCGCAGTTAATACACAATATTCATGTCAGTTAAGGAAAATATCTGTAAACTTCTTTCCGGTGCAACACTCTCACAAAAATGACGATATTTTCATTGACTGCCATACCGATTCTGTAGTCTCCCACCCTGATTCGATAATAGTTACCGTCAGCCTTAAGCTTTTTCAAATTGCTTACGTCTCCGAGATTTTCAGCCGCCTCTATTTCTTCAATAACTGTCTGAATTCTTTGCAGTAGGGATTGATCGCGCAGATTGTTTAAATCTTTCTCAAAACTCTTCCTAAATTCAACATTCATTCTTTGCGTCCTAGAATATTGAAAATTGCTTCGCGGCTAACTGGTTCGGTATTTTCGCCTTCTTCGATGGCTTTTTCTAAGGCAATATCTTCGATGATTTCTGCTAATACATCGTAAACAACTTCTTTTCGCTCTTGGAGAAGTTCAACAATCGCAGTTTTTAGCAGTTCTTTCAGTTTACTTTCGTCTATGGTAATTTCAGCCATAAAGCCTCCAGAGGAGTTTAGTTTAATAGTAACATGCTCTTAGTTTCAAGTAAGCCATTGTTGTGGCATAATAAAGTTCGCGAGACTGACGAGCAAAGATAACACCAGAAAAGTTTATACTTTCAGCTTGACGACATTTTGCTTCAATTAAAAAATCTTATTCTTGTGAAAATATAAGTCGCCCAAGTTCCATAGCTCGATCGAGTAAAATAGTATCTGTTGTACCACCAAGTCCATCTTCTTGAACAGTTAAAACATCTACATCTCGAAGATGTAAACCAACTGTAACGGGGAGGCGATCTAGATTGATGACTTTCTTACTATTGGTAGGCAAATACATCAACATTAATAGATTTCACAGGTTGTGATTCTCCATGTAACATTTTTCTGATTCGCTCGGTTGTTTCGCGGCTAAATGTCACTTCACCGCACCTAGAACATACCTGAGCGGGAATTTTTTCGACCAGATAGAATTTTCCATTGATTTGGAAAACCTCGTTGACATGTTCTGTGTGAGATTCTGTTGCACCGCAAACATGACATTGAAACATTGTTACCTCCGTTGTGAATAATCAATCCATTGATTGGGATCGGGTTCATAAATAGTAATAATTTTAGCGATTTCTGATTGTTGACGCGAAACTTGGATATGTAGGACTTTGCCCGAGCGAGCGAATCCTAAGAGTAAGCAGCTTGGGGAATATTTATCCTCTGGGTAATCTTCGATGATTATAACATTTTCACCGACTTCTCTAATTTCCTGTTCGCTGATATTTCGTTCTACAGCACGCCTAAACGCATGGCGGCTAAATTCAAATTGACCAGTTTGGAGTTGATGGCGAATTTCTTCTATTTCTTTCACATAAATTTTCGGTTATCACCCGTTTAATCCATTGTACAATAGCTGCTACTAAGTCTTTTTGTTCTGGTGAAAAAGTTGGCAAGGGAATATCCCCTGGTTCGCATATTACACAAATCGCGCCATCAAATTTGCTTAAAGCATTCAGAAATGGAACGCTAAATCCTGTGGGTGTAGAGAGTGCTGTGGAATCGTAGCAGATGAAAAACAGGGGAATTTCGCTTTGGCGGCGCAGGTAATTCCAATAAAGTTTGAGTTTTTGCATTGTATCTGCATCCCCTTTCTGCCAGTCTGGACAATTTTGATTTAGCATCTGGTCGTAAATTTCTGCGGCGGGGTTTTCGGGGTCGATGAATTGGTGAGAGTCGATGCAAATTAGCTTTACTTTGCTGCATAAATCGGGTTGATTGTTAATAGCTTCGGCGAGGTGTTGGGGTAAGTTGGCTATGTTGAGGTTTGCTGTTGCGGTGTTGGTAAGGGTGTCTTGGTGCCAAGCTTGATAGAAGTCGGGGTAGGGCAGGTTTTGGGCGCAGTGCCAGATGACTTTGTAGCAGTTTTTGAAGAGGTCATAATTGGTTTCATCGATTTGATCGGATAGGCAATGCTGTAAATTTGAGACAACGAATTGCATTTGGTCTTTTTGCAAAATTCCCCCTAACTTGTAGGTGACGATATCACGGATATTCTCATATTTAGTGGTTGCTAAAAGTCGAACTAAAGGCGCGCTCGCATCTGGATTTACCCTGGGAATTTCCCGTAAACTGTTGGCGACTCTATAACCGATATTCTCATATTTATTCTTTTCTAAAATTCCGACTAATGCCTTAATCGCCTGGGGATTTCCTGGGTCAAGTTTCTCCAATTTATCGGCGACAAACCAATGGCACAAATCCTCAATATCCTGGATATTTACTGTGCCTGTTGTCTCCAAAATCTGGGCGTAAATCTTACGGCTATAGTCATTTTCAGGCTTTTCTAAAAATTGTAATAACGCCGCGATTGCCTTTTTATTGCCTGGGTCTATTTTTCCCAAACTCTCGGCAGCACTAATACGGATATCAGGATATTTAGTCGTTTTTAAAAGTTTCAATAGGGCGTTCTTCGCATCAGTATTTCCTGGGTCAATTTTCTGCAAACTCTCGGTGGCAGTAATACGAATATCCCCAGATTCAGGGTTGCCTATAATTTCAAGTAACACCTTAATCGCAAGGTCATTTCCTGGATCAATTTTTCCCAAATTCTCGGCGGCACTAATACGAATATCCAAATATGTAGTGGTGTCTGTAATTCCGCCTAACGCGGCGATCGCATCGTGATTTCCCTGAGCAATTTTCCCCAAAGTGTCGGCAACAATACTATGGATATTGTAATGTTCTTTTGTTTTTAAAATTTGAACTAGCGCTGCGATCGCATCGGGATTTCCCTGGGCAATTTCCCCTAAAATGTCAGCGGCAATACCAGGGATATTAGAAGCTTTCAAGCCGCGCATAATTCGGAATGACGCCGCCATAGCCTGGGGATTTTCCTGGGCAATTTCCTCCAAACTGTCGGCGGGACTCTTACTGAATAAGCCATTTTCAGTCGTTTTTAAAAGTTCGACTAGCGCGTCAATCGCATCGGGATTTCCTGGGTCTATTTTTCCCAAACTCTCGGCGGCGCTCCAGCGTATATCCTGATATCCAGTGGTTTTTAAAATTTGAACTAGCACCTTCTTCGCCTCGTCGGCATTTTCTGGGTCTATTTTTCCCAAAATGTCAGCGGCTCTCCAGCGAATAAAGTCACATTTAGTGGGGTCTAAAAGTTTGATTAACGCCTGTTTTGACTCTGTATTTCCTGGGTCTAGTTTTCCCAAAATATCTGCGGATCTCCAACGGATATCGTCAGATTCAGTGGAATCTAAAAGTTCGACTATCGCCTCCTTAGCCTTAGCATTGTTATGAGCAACTTCTGCCAAAATGTAAGCGCATTTTCTCCTGAGATCCAGATCTTTAGTTGTTTTTAAAATTTGGATTGAGCGATCAATCGCATCATAACTTCCTTGTGCAATTTTACCCAAACTATAGGCGGCTGCCTTACGGATATTGTCTTCTTCGTTGGTTTCTAAGACTTGGAGTAAAGCCGCGATCGCATCTTGATTTCCCGTGCCTATTTCCCCCAAAATATTGGCAGCTATCCAACGTGTATACAAATATTGAGTGTCTGTTAAAATTCGGACTAACACTGCGATCGCATCGGAATTTCCTGGGTCAAGTTTACCCAAAATGTGGGCGGCTGGCCCACAGATATTCTCATCTTCATTGGTTGCTAATAATTCAGTTAGATGTTCAATAGCTATCTCGCTTTTAGTTTGTAACAATGTTACCCTTGATCCCTCTGAAATCGGCTCTAGATATGGCATCCAAACCTGTTTTTCCTCATTGAAACCACCAAAACCAAATTTAACAATTTGCTTGACAATTTCAGTAGCAATGCTACAGTCCTTAAACTCTGCTATCCCAACTGCTGCCAAAAAATACGCTCGATACCTGTAAAATTTCTTGCAGCCATCATCAAACTCTACCAATGCCTTAATAAAGTTCTCTTTATGCTCGCTTAAACACTTCTCTTGTCGCCCCAACCACAGCAAAATCACCTCTTTCCACTGCTGCTCAAAAATGCGGTAGGGTTTGTATTTACCTGAATGATCTTTTACAGGTCTATCTTTGTGTTCGCGTGGTAAAAAATCATCCCAATCATCAACAGCCAGCGCAGCAAAATATTCTTCAAACGTGGTATGCCAGAAAGCATAAACTGTTTCATCAGGACTTTCTGCCGCCAAACCTACCTTGTTCAACCAACCCAATTGCAACGCCAACTCAAACAACCCTTCATCCGGTTGCCTCAGTACCTGACAAACCAGACTGTGCTTAAGTCTATACCGCGATGCAGTTTGGTTGAGCGCCAACTTTGCCAACTCTCCCAACGCTCTATTTAATTGCTTACGCTGACTACAAGTTGTCCGAAATTCTCTGCTTTTCCAAGCATAAAACGTCTTAACAAATCCCTGATAAAGTTTCGCTTTCGTATCCGGTAAACCCCCATGTTCGCACCACAAATTCCAAGTGCTGCACAACAGCGCCAATCGCAGGGGATTTTTCGCCAAATCTTTGATTCGCTCTTTTCCTGGTTTGTCTAATTCCTGTCGCAATTGCTGACCTAAATTGGGGTTTTTGTTGAACCACTTGGCGATAAATTCTCCGACTCTATCCGCTGTTGTGCTATCCCCATAACTAAATTCCAAAGTGCGATAAATCTCAAATTTGTCCGCCAGCACGTTGCGGTTTGCTTCCCAGACATTCAGCCGACAAGTCAGCACCACCCGCGCTTGTGCCACCCAACCTTTCAAGTGGTTAGAAATTGCCCAGAGGGGTTCTTCTCCCTGCACGGGCATTTCATCGACGCTATCCAACAGCAACCAAACTCTTTCACTTTTGAACAGTTCACACAGGGCATCCTCCATTTCCGGTGTTACCTGTCTCACCTTCATGGCTGTTTTTAGCCAAACTCGCAGTAGATATTCCTCTAGCGTGAACTCCTGCAAATCTGCCAAGGAAATCGAAATCGGAAAATATTCGGTGTTTTCCTGTACCCAAAAAGCGATTTTGCGTAACAGCGTGGTTTTTCCCGCCCCAGGTTCACCAATAATAGCGATGCGCTTACCCTTGTGCTTACCTTTCCCGTCTTTGAGGATATCCTGCAAAAACTGCTCGTGTTCAAAGCGCTGCTTTTCTTCGTATTCTGGCTCGTACAGGCGCGAACCTTGCTCTGGTAGAATTTCCTCACCGCGCTTGTCTGGTTTTTTGCGTTCTACTAATGCTAGCGGTACGTGGATATCATCTATATCAAACTGTTCATCGTCATCGCGCATGAACTGATTGGTGGTTAGCGGTTTCTCTGCTTCCAACATAGCGAGGCAAATATTGCGCCAATCAACTTTGATAGTCTCGGTGAGATTCGACTTTGCCCCGTTGCCAAAGGACGACGCCAGTCAGAAGTTGTTAGTCTGGTTCTCGATATTACCTTGATTGATAACTCCTTTTTCTTGCAACTTAGACAAGTTCAGGTTTTGGATGGATGGCTGTTGGGACTGGAGCTTTTTCATTTCCGCTTGGATATCTTCGGCAAGTCTGGGATTTGGATCTGCCTGTGCTGCTGCTAGCAATTGGATTAATATTTGTTTAAATTCGTCATTGCGATCGCCTGCGGACTGCACCTCTAGCATTGCTTGACCGTAATCTAAAGGTTGCTCTGGCGCAAGTTCGATCGCACTTGCCGTATCTGGAGACTCGTGCTTCAGCAACGATCGAAACTTATCAACCCGTTCAGTTACCGCATCTCCCAGGTTTTCTCCCATTTTTTCCAAGGCTTTTGTTGCCAGGACGGTAGCGATCGCCATAGCGATGGTTAGAGGTTCCATGTATCACTTCCATTAATAAACAGTTGATTACTCATTCTATTGATGGCAACATCTCTGGGAAGTGTCAAGCGATCGCACCTAAAATCCCGCATATAAATGCCCCGACGATTGAAATCGCGGCTACACAAACAAAACCCGCCTTCGCGGGTTAAGAAAGTCCGCGTAGGCGGACTTCGTTTGTGTAGCCCCAGGTTTCAACCTGGGGGCTGTGGGCATTTTGTGGTTATCAATTATTTGCGATCGCCCAAGCGTACCTTCGGCATATCCCATCCTCACCTGTTCCTAGCTTCCCAGATCAGCTTAGAATAGGTTTCCGACGGGCGATCGCTTAAATGATCCTCGACAAATCTATCGCTTCCGGCGCTAAAATCCAAACTAAAAAGACCAAATCGCGGCGTATAAGAACCCCATTCATAATTATCAGTCAGCGACCAATGCATATAACCAATCATCGGTACGCCTTCATTTTGCAATCGTTGTATTTGCTGAATGTGCGCCTGAATAAATTCGCTGCGTCTCAGTTGATCTCGACGGTGAGTCGCAACGCTATTATCGGGTTTTCGACGCAAAGCCATGCCATTTTCTGCAATTAAAATTGGATAGCCCAATGTTTGGAAGTAGTATTGACAAAAAAAGTGCAACCCTTCAGGTAAACTACGCCAATCCCACCATTTACTCGTAATTCCACTCATCAACCAACCGCGAAAATCTTTGTTCTCAAACTCAAAATCCGAAAACACTGGTAGGCGGAATATATGGGCGATGAACGGGTCATAATAATCGATAGCAAGGTAATCAAAAACATCTATCCGAGGAGATATTTCTAGTTCGTGCAAATAAACGTCCAAATGTTTAACATCAAAATTGCGATGCCCCCAGGAATTAGCAGCTTTGTGAACCAGTTGTCCGAGTCGATAGGGTATGTTACGACGAAAAGGTAAATTCGCATTGCGAAGCGCATCATCCAAATGTTTGGCATTGCTATATGCGTATTCTGGCAAATCTTTCGCCTTGATTTGTTGTCGTTTTAGAGTTAACAAATCCCAGATGGCTTTTTCCGACCAATATAAGTCGCTACAGTAAGTATTGAGCGTCACTTGGGGAGTTGTCCAACCTTCGGCGGCATAGATATCGTGGATGCAATTATAAGCCCGGACGTGGGCGGCTAGAAGGTGGTTATAAGCGGGGAAAAGTGACCAAATTCCTCCCTCCGAACCTGCTGGAAATTGACCGCTGATGTAAGTATTGGAAACTAAAATATTCGGTTCGTTAATTGTGATATACCAGCCAATTGGTGGGAGTTGGTAATCATCGATTAAACGACGATTGATATGGGTTACCGTGACGCGGACATATTCAATAAAACAATCGATGGTGTCTTTTGATAGCCATGCATCCATTCCCAACCAAGCGGGATGGGTAAAATGATGCAGCGTGACAATCGGTTCTAATCCATAACGACGACAAGCAGCAATTATAGCGGCGTAGTTGTCTAACGCTGCGATATCAAATGCAGGCGCGGGGGCTGGGTTAATATTAGTAGAAGGTTGAATTCTTGCCCATTCTATTCCTAAGCGAAAGGCATTTAATCCCAACTTTTGGCAAGTTTGAAAATCCTCTTCGTAGCGATGCCAAAATTCTGACGCAGTTCCGGTTTGCATCACTTTTCCCTGCTGTTCCCAAAGCGACCAATTATTTTGAGGTTCTCCTGTACCGTTGTAACCTCCTTCGCTTTGGTAACCTGATGTAGCGACTCCCCAGAGGAAATCTTGGTTGGAAGGTGTGTGAGTATTGTGCATGGTTGTTGGGTGCGGTGAAAGTAATTTCTATATTTTTAGGTAAAGGCACACAGATGTATGCTTCTACTAAGATAGATTTCCCCGATGAGTGCGATCGCCACCAAAAAGGATGAAAATATTTCTATCCTTAGTATGGGATAGGGCAGATAATGATTTACGCAAAGAAACCGGGTTTCTATCGATTAATCGTCGCTTTGAAACTAGAGAGCGCAGAAAGAAACCCGGTTTCTAGGTTGTACCCATTACCGAATATGCGATCGCCAATCCTTCAGAATAAATTCAGCAATGTTCAAAGCTGCACGAGGTTTACCTAATTCTAAGGCAGATTGACGCATTTGGGTCAGACGATCTGGACGTTTTAAAAGGTATTGAACTGCTGGGGCGACCATTTCCATTAATCGCAATTGTACGCCTGCACCGGCGGCTGCGATCGCATCTGCATTTTGTTCCTCCTGTCCAGGTAAAGGATCGACAATAATTGTCGGCGTTCCTCGTGCTAAAATCTCGCTGGTAATTAGTCCTCCTGCTTTGGTAATAATTAAATCGCTGGCTACAATTAAATCGTCTACATAATCTATTGGCCCTAATTTTCGCAATTTGACTTGCGAACTATCGGTCAAATCTTCTATCGCTTCCAACAGATCTTCATTTCTTCCCGGTGCAATTACCAGCATTAAAGGACTCGGACTTTCTAGGAGCGATGAAATCATCGCACGCACCCGCCTATTGCTAAGTCCGCCGCCAAATAGCGTGACTAAGGGTACATTTTGTGGTAGATTGTGGCGCGATCGCATTTCCTCTTTCGATTTGGGTTCCAACACTTCCAATTTGATCGGTATTCCCGTCACTTGCAAAATTGCCGGATCGACGCCTCTTTGTTTTAACATATTGGCGCTCAAATCGTTGGCTAAAAAATAGCCATCTATACCGTAATTCAACCAAGTACTGTGGGCAACTAAGTCTGTAACCACGACATATTGCGGCTTACTCGTTTGATCTTCTGGCTCTAACAATTGTAACAAGCGAGTCGGAATTTGTTGCACGCAAACTATTGCATCCGGATTGCTTTCTCGCAACAGTTTTCCCAAACGTTGGAAAAAAGGAGCTTCCAGTTTTGCCCAAGTGAGATTGCTATCGAGGGATTTTTCTAAATCGTCAATATCGCTGCCTTCGTAAACAGCTTTGTAGAGTTGGGGAAATTTTTCGCTGGATTCTTTATAAGCTTGAACAACTGCATTGCGATAGATAGATCTAGCGTAGGCTAACGCATCTTCGCTTTGCACTTCTACATCTGGAAAATGGGAAAATGCTTGGCTGAGTGCTTTAGCAGCGCTGATATGTCCCGATCCCAAGGAAGCATATAAAATGAGAATTTTTGTCATAGTTTCTCCTATTTATTTCCGTAGGGGCGGGTTTAACGAGGCTAGAAACCGGGTTCTTCGTAGATCTCTTTGCTTGCTCAACGATTTTTCAGAGAAACTCGGTTTCTTTCCGCAAATTCGTTGGTTAAACCCGCCCCTACTCCCAGACTCCATTGATGCTACCGCAATTAGGCCGGGAGAAACCCGGTTTATAAATACCTTCTCCAAATCCGACACCCTGAAGGGTGCGGCTATACAAACAGAGCAACGCCTTCGCGGGCTGTAAGAATTCTAGCCTGCGTAGGCAGGCTTTGTTTGTGTAGCCCCAGGTTTTAACCTGGGGGTGTTTCAGAAAATTGGCGAAGGTATTATTTAAGAAACCGGGTTTCTGAGGCTCTACAATATAAAATCGTCTCGATTGCAATGCTAACACCCTAATGACCAACAAGCTCAAGCCAGACTGGGCTGGTGATGATTTCCTCTCCCGCTTCGTCAACGTTTTGATCCAAACAAAACCAATTTACGCTGTCATGAAACAGCAAGCGCGGCAAGTTATCGTCAAAACAGCCGAAAAAAACGGCATTCCCTGGCGAAAAAACTGCGAAGAACTTGCCGCATCTAATACTAAACAGCAACTCGCTCAAATTTCCAATCCAAATATTACCTATCCAGACTACTATCAAGTTCCCTTTCACGCTTATAACGAAGGTAATTTATGTTGGCAAGCTGCATTTGAAGCCGAGTCTGCTACCTACGCAATGGCTTTAAGAGTATGGCCTAAAGAACAGATTAGTTGGCAAGATGCCCAAGATAGATTGCGCGGCAGTTTTCATCAAGTTTTAGCTAACTATGCCCCAAAGCAAGTGCGGGATATTTTAGATATTGGTTGTTCTGTGGGTATTTCAACTTTAACGCTGCATCGTTACTATGAGAAAATCCAAGACACAGCACCCCGTACAGTAGGATTAGATTTATCTCCCTACATGTTAGCAGTCGCAAAAACTCTCGATACAAATCAAGAAATTTTTACCTGGATTCACGGCAATGCAGAAAATACAAATTTACCATCAGAAAGCTTTGATTTAGTCACGCTGCAATTTGTCACCCACGAATTGCCGCGCCAAGCAACTCAAGCCATTTTTCAGGAAGCTTTTCGGTTATTGCGTCCCAGTGGATGTTTAGCAATTGTCGATAATAATCCCAAATCTCCGGTAATTCAAAATCTCCCGCCCGTACTTTTTACGTTGATGAAAAGTACGGAACCTTGGTCAGATGATTACTACACCTTTGATTTAGAGGACGCAATGCAAAAGGTAGGTTTTGAAAATATTGTAACCGTACCAAGCGACCCGCGCCATCGTACAATTATTGGTCACAAACCAAATCAATAGACCTCTGGCAAAAGTCAGCCATGAAATAAATTTCATGCTGAAAGCTTAAGTCCGTTGAAACGGACTGGTAAGAATTTTCAACCCGTTTTAACGGGTTTTAGCTTTAAGCCAGAAATTTGTTTCTGGGCATTGATTTCTGGGCATCTCAACAAAATCATCAAATCTGAAATCTAAAATCTGCAATCTGAAATGGCATTACAAGCTTTAATTTTCGACGTTGATGGAACTTTAGCCGACACCGAACGCGATGGACATCGAGTCGCGTTTAATCGCGCTTTCGCATCGGCTGGATTAGATTGGAATTGGTCGATTGAACTGTATGGCGAATTGCTATACGTCGCTGGGGGAAAAGAACGGATTCGCTTTTATTTGGAGAAATATCGTCCTGAAATTACCATGCCCGATGATGGTTTTATTGCTGAATTACATGCTAATAAAACCAAGCATTATCGAGAGATATTAGCTGGGGGTGAAATTCCCTTGCGTCCTGGGGTAAAGCGATTGATTGACGAAGCGCGAAAGGAAGGGGTGAGGTTAGCGATCGCGACCACCAGCGCCTTACCCAATGCTGTTGCTTTACTAGAACAAACTCTAGATCCATCTTGGTTTGAAATCATCGCCGCTGGCGATATTGTCCCCGCCAAAAAACCTGCACCAGATATCTATCATTACGTGCTAAAAGAAATGAATTTAGCAGCGAAAGATTGTCTGGTTGTAGAAGATTCCCATCACGGACTTTTAGCATCTCTTGGCGCAAGTTTACCCACGATTGTAACTTTCAATGACTATACCGAAGGACATGATTTTTCCGGTGCTTTATTAGTGGTAAATCATTTGGGAGAACCAGAACTTTCTTGTACCGTCGTAGCTGGTTTATCTGAAAATTTTAGTTATTTGGATATCAAAACGATAAATACTATCCATCGCTTCTAGTTGCTTTCTTAAGTTAAATCTATATATCTCTAAGTAGGATCGGAATTGCCCACCCTACTTAGTTTACGCTTACTTAGGACGCTGTAAGTTACAAATTCTGTGAACTAACCTTGCGTTGGAAGGAACAGTTTCACCCCCTCGCCAGTAGTGTTCGTGATGATCCATTGCAGCATCTTCCAAAGATTTTATTTCCTGACCGCAGATGGCACAAGTATTATTGCTATTAAACATTTCCTATCTTAAAGCCAGCGGAAAATATTCTCTGTGAATCCAAAGTTGGCGTGTTTTCCATCAATTGAGATAAACGATCGTTCCACGTTTCAAAGCTATATCTAATATTTTTTGCATCAAATGAATTCGTAGTTACACACCTCACCCACTCCCGATCTGTAGAAACTAAATCAAGGTACTCTTCATAAATAGCATCAGCTCTTTTGCAGAGTTGACTAAAGTCATAATCAGTAAATGAGACAGCAACGATTTGCATAATTGTTACATTAACTTTCTTAGACCACTCGCTTCCACCATTCTTACCAATTTTCCTAACCCGGAATGCCTGGTTTCCAAAGATTGTAAAAGACGCTTTCATGGCGTTTTCAAACTTACTCCTGAACTCTTTCAACTTCACATCTGGGGCATCTCTGTGAATCTCTAAAAAATCATTTAGAAAGTTACTCATCCCTTTACCAAGTTTTTGATATCCCTTTTCATAAAAGGCGAGAAAACGCAAAACCATCATACGGTCGTTCATTCTCTTGCTGATACCTGCTTAATGTACAGAACTTATAAATTCTTGAAATTTAGACAAATCTTTAATTAGCTCGTTCAATTTTCCGCGATAAATACAGTTTCTTATTTCCATTCCATTGAGGGGAACTCCACCCGTATTTAACCTTTGAAAAATAATAAATAGCGTACTCTTAGGAGTTTTTGGGGATAATTCATAAGTACGCATAGTCGTGTCTCTGATTTTATCTTGTATTTCTATTCCTAGTTCAGAGTACTTTTTGCCATTTAAATCTTTCATAAATTCCAAAGATGAAAGGCGAGTTTCACCTTCAAAATAACGAAATACAGAACTCAATCTTTGAACTCCGTCTATAACCTCATATTTACCTTCTTTAGTTTTAGCAAGATAAATAACTGGGATAGGTATATCGAGAAGAAATGATTCAATTAATTGGGATGCTTTTTTGTTAGTCCAAACATAACTACGTTGCCATTCTGGATCAATAATTAAGCGTCCACGCTTATACCAATCATGCAATTCAAAAAGACTACGATCGTTTTTATCAAGGCTAACATCTGTTATGTCTGCGGATAAATCAGCATCGCCTTCATCCGATCCCTCGATATCAGTATCTTCAATTTGCTCCTCGCTGGGTATGCTCTCGAATTCACCATCGGTATACAGGGTTTCCAGCCTTTCGCTCATACTGTACTCCTTCAACTCAGATTACCAGTTGACAGTCTTTGCTCTCTCCAAAAACTATTATTGCATCAAACGAGCGATCTAAGTAACTATGCAATCGCAAAGCCTGCGCTTAGCAAGTATCGCCTCTCTACGCCACGCCAAATCCTGTATACTCACGTGCATAAGGCGGCTGAAGACCCAGCACGATATCTTCTTTTGGAACTCCCATTTCTACCAATGCTTCAGCAATTACCAGATCGGTTTGATTGCGCTGAATCCAGATTTTGCTATCTTTAATATCCAAATGCATCACGCAATTATAAACGCGCCGATGTCCATCCCATCCTAAATCAATAACTACATAGCGATCGCGCATTGTATCAAAAATTGTTTCAACCTCTATTTCTCCATTAATTGGTGTAGCTTGACTCTGTTCTGTTAACAGCTTTTCAATGCATTGACGGTAATAATCTAGTCGCTCCATTTTAGTATTTCCTCCTTTGCTGTATCGTATACAATGAGTTTTACTTGATACTGTTGAATTGATGTTTGAGGTAACTTCCGTTTAAAAAAAGACTCATAAGCCGAAAGCGGAACTGCCAAGTATAGAGCGCGATCTGGTTCTATTGCTTCTAGAACTATACGGTAATTCAAAAATTGTCCCAATGCAGTGTGAAAATCAAACAGGGATGAATCGCTCAAAAAACTCTTGATTTCAACTGCAATTTTTCTCCCTGCTTTTTCAGCACCCAAAAGCTTTTCTGCTGCCAAATCTATTTTAACTGCATCATCTTCTCCGAATTCCAGTCTCAACGGCTCGTGTGTAATAGACCACTGCTCTTTTTGCAAAGCCCGTTTCACAACATCATGATATCGATCTTTTGCTGACATAGCCCTCCACTCAGTATCTAAACTTATTTTAAACCAAAGTTCCTTCATTAGAGAGATGCGATCGCCCACTCTATCCATTGACAGATTTCCCCAAATCAGGCTCTATCTTAGGGTTCTACTCAACATCAGAAAAATTGCCTAACCTGATCCTAGAGATCAAAGGAAAAAACTATGACAACTAACGTTTCTGGTGACATCAAGAAGAGTATTAACTGGTCAATCTGGATGAGCGTTCTCCTGATTGTATTGGGAATCGGTGCGATCGCAGCCCCCGCTGTCTCTACAATCGTTGCTGAGACTTGGTTTGCTTTAATCTTGGCTAGCGGCGGCGTCGCCAAAATTGTCCACGCATTTCAAACTCGCGAAAACGGCTTTATCTGGAAGCTTTTATTAGGCGCACTTTACATTGCTACGGGTTTGATGTTGTTTTTCTACCCTTTGACGGGTGTTCTGACGCTGACTTTGTTGTTAGGTAGTTTCTTACTCACAGAAGGTACTTTTGAAATAATTCTCGCCTTCCGCTTGCGCCCTCAACAAAACTGGACTTGGGAACTTGTTAATGGCATCGTTACTGTAGTACTGGGTCTAATTGTTTGGTTCCAATGGCCTTTTAATGCACCTTGGCTGATCGGTACGTTTGTTGGTGTTAGCGTTTTGTTCAGCGGTACTTCCCGCCTCATGCTGTCGTTAAATGCGCGTAATGCTCTCAATCAATCTGACACTACTGCAAGTGCTTAATTCATAGGTTCAGAAACCGGATTTTTCTCACAATACCTTCGCCAAAATTTGACACCCTTAAGGGTGTAGCTATACAAACAAAGCCCGCCTTCGCGGGCTGCTTTGTTTTGATTTAAGCCTGCGTAGGCAGGCTTCGTTTGTGTAGCCACATGCTTTAGCATGTCGGCATTTCTGCTTTGTTTTGATTTGAGCCTGCGTAGGCAGGCTTCGTTTGTGTAGCCACATGCTTTAGCATGTCGGCATTTCTGCTTTGTTTTGATTTGAGCCTGCGTAGGCAGGCTTCGTTTGTGAAGCCACATGCTTTAGCCTGGGGGCTAAAAACCCGGTTTCTGATTGATTTAATATCGTGTCATGGTGCGTTACGCTATCGCTAACGCACCCTACATATAGCTCGATTAACCCCACTGAGAATTGCTAACAACGACGCGGCTACAATATTCGAGTGAACCCCGACGCCGTGAAGCGTTCCCCCGATGAGATCGGTAGCAATTTCTACGTATGCGATCGCCCGCGCATCGCTCCCCCCAGAAAGCGCTCTTTCTTCATAATTATGCAGCTGCAAACCCAAATTCAACGCATTCAAAAACGCATCGATCGGGCCATTTCCTCGCCCGCTAATCTTGACAATTTTCCCATCGATTTGCAACGTCGCCGCAATCGCCTCTCCTTCTTCAAATAAATCGTGAGCGACGTACTTCCACGGCGCAGAAGCTTGCAAATATTCCTGCTCAAATAGTTGCCAAAGGTCAGATGAGGACATTTCTTGACCGCGTGCATCCATTTCCCGCTGTACAATCTGGCTAAATTCAATTTGCAATCGACGCGGCAAGATTAAATTGTAATCTCGTTCCAACAAAAAGGCGATGCCGCCTTTCCCCGATTGACTGTTAACGCGCACAATTGATTCATAACTTCGTCCCACATCTGCCGGATCGATCGGTAAATAAGGCACTTGCCAAATTGCATCCCGCTTCTGTACCGCCAAGCCTTTTTTAATCGCATCTTGATGCGAACCTGAAAACGCAGTAAATACCAAATCTCCCACATAAGGATGGCGAGGATGAATCGGCAATTGGGTGCAATCTTCGATCGTTCTTGCGACTTGGTTAATATTAGAAAAATCTAACCCTGGATGGATGCCTTGGGTGTAAAGATTCAAAGCCAATGTTACCAAATCCACATTCCCCGTGCGTTCGCCGTTACCGAACAAACAGCCCTCGACTCGATCTGCACCTGCCATTTGACCGAGTTCTGCTGCGGCAACTCCACACCCGCGATCGTTGTGGGGATGTACGCTTAAAATAACCCCTTCTCGTCGTTCTAAGTTGCGGTGCATCCACTCAACTTGATCGGCGAAAATATTCGGAGTTGCGACTTCAACCGTCGCGGGAAGGTTGATAATTGCTTTATGTTCTGGCGTTGGTTGCCAAATATTTAGAACTGCATCGCAAATATCTTTGGCAAAGTCGAGTTCTGTCGCCGTAAATGTTTCGGGTGAATATTGGAAATACCATTCAGTATCAGTCTGTGCTGCGGCAAGTTCTACGAATAGTTTGGCGGCTGAAACTGCTAGATCGATTGTTCCCTGTCGATCCAAATTAAACACAGTTTGGCGAAATACCGGAGACGTGGCGTTATACAAATGTACAATTGCTCGCTTCGCTCCTTGCAAAGATGCAAACGTGCGGCGAATTAATGATTCTCGCGCTTGCGTCAATACCTGAATCGTCACGTCATCGGGAATTAATTGATGTTCGATCAGATAGCGGACAAAATCAAAGTCAGTTTGTGAAGCGGAGGGAAAGGCAACTTCGATTTCTTTGAACCCAATATCGACTAACATCTGGAACAAACGCAACTTGCGTTCGACGTTCATCGGTTCGATTAAAGCTTGGTTACCGTCTCGCAAATCTGTACTTAACCAAATCGGTGGATGAGCAATCGTTTTACCAGGCCAGGTGCGGTTAGGCAAGTTAATCTGGGCAAATGGGCGATATTTTGTCGCAGGATTCTTCAACACGATCGTTTCTTCCTTTTTGTTCGATATTTGTGAGAAATTGTGGCGAAAATCGGGCTGTCAGATTGCCAAGCAAACCAAGTCTGACAACCCGAAAGCAGTCGCAGCAACATCCCAAGTGTTTGATGCAGTCGCATAATAATCTCCAATTGCTAATTGCTAATTGCTAATTGCTAATGTTCGCATTTTGTATCAAGATCTCGTTCCCAGGTTCAACCTGGGAACGATTTGCAAGAGGCTCAGCCTCGGCTGAATACTGGGTTTCTGCGAGCCAAAAAACTTAATTGAAATGGTGAAAAAATTATTTGCGCCCAAGGCGCAGCAGCAGCCCCAGCCCCAGCAGAAGGCTTGTCAGGTGATGTAGTGATGGCTGCTTTGCAAACATGATTTAAAACCGTAACTTGTTTGCATCATAGCTGGACGAGCGTGTAAAGGTCAAGGGTATGTGCGATCGCACAGATAGATCCAGTCTCCAACCGAGGCGGAGCCTCTAGTAACTCAAGTTGCTAGTTATGAGGTCAAGCATTTTAGATCCCCCTAAATCCCCCTTAAGAAGGGGGACTAAGAATCCTAAGCCGCAGTTATGAGGTCAAGCATTTTCGATCCCCCTAAATCCCCCTTAATAAGGGGGACTAAGAATCCCAAGCCGCAGTTATGAGGTCAAGCATTTTCGATCCCCCTAAATCCCCCTTAATAAGGGGGACTAAGAATCCCAAGCCGCAGTTATGAGGTCAAGCATTTTCGATCCCCCTAAATCCCCCTTAATAAGGGGGACTAAGAATCCCAAGCCGCAGTTATGAGGTCAAGCATTTTCGATCCCCCTAAATCCCCCTTAATAAG
>ERZ1066128.181-NODE-181-length-29773-cov-9.274312_pt1 | contig 29773 bp, 30 predicted proteins | sample MGYA00382775_ERZ1066128 | MGnify/ENA primary metagenome ERZ1066128 (study PRJEB33369, sample SAMEA5778358) | biofilm metagenome | biome: Industrial cooling water; feature: Water cooling tower basin; material: Biofilm | place: United Arab Emirates | collected...
CGCCGCGGACGGCGTCGAGCAGCAGGGTCTGGTACGCCTCGGGCAGCTTGCCGAAGGCCTCGGCGTAGCGGAAGCGCATGCGCTGGGTCTGGAGCTTGAGCCCCGAGCCGGGCTGCTTGACTTCGACGCTGAGGTTGAAGCCCTCGTCGGGCTGGAGCAGCAGGTCGAGGCGGTTCTCGGTGAAGAGGCACGAGCCGTAGGTGTCGAACATCGCCACCGGCGGGCGCTTGAAGATCACGGTGATCCGCGTCGCCTTGCGCTTGAGCCGCTTGCCGGTCCGCATGAAGAACGGCACGCCCTGCCAGCGCCAGTTGTTGATCGAGAGCTTGGCCGCCACGAACGTCTCGGTGTTCGAGTTGGGAGCGACGCCCTTCTCGGAGAGGTAGCCCGGCACGACCTCGTTGCCCATCATGCCCTTGCCGTACTGGCCGAAGACGACGTGCTCGCGATCGAGCGGCAGGATCGACTTGAGGACCTTGACCTTCTCGTTGGCGACGCTGTCGGCCTCGATGAGGGCGGGCGGCTCCATCGCGACCAGCGCGAGGAGCTGCATCATGTGGTTCTGCATGATGTCGCGGAGCGCGCCGGCGTTCTCGTAGAACGCGCCGCGCGATTCGACGCCGAGCTGTTCGGCCACGGTGATCTCCACGCGTGAGATGCGGTCGCGGTTCCACATCGGCTCAAAGAGCGAGTTCGCGAAGCGGAAGACGAGGATGTTCTGCACCGTGTCCTTGCCCAGGTAGTGGTCGAGGCGGTAGACGTTGGTTTCGGGGTAGTACTTGTGGATGAGGGCGTTGAGCGCCTTGGCGCTCGACAGGTCCTGGCCGAAGGGCTTCTCGATGATGAGCCGGGTCCAGCCCGGGCTCTTGTTGAGGCCGACTTCGGCGAGGCGTTCGACGGTGGGGGCGAAGGCGGGCAGCGGCAGGGCGAGGTTGAACGCGCGGTTTCCCGGCAGCTTCAGGTCGCGCTCCAGCGTGTCGATCCGCGTGCGCAGGGCCTGATACTCCTTGGGCCCGCTCTCGCCGAGCGACTGGAAGTACAGCGTCTTCTTCGCCCACTGCTCGGCGTCGCTCTTGTGCACGCCGCTCATGGCGAGCGCATCAACCGCCGCGGCACGGAACTGATCGTCGGTCAGCGCCGCCCGCGCCACGCCCAGAATGGCATGCCCGTCGTGTGCGGCCGGATCCTGATCCGCGTGATAGAGCGCGGGGATGAGCTTGCGATAGGAGAGGTCGCCGGTGGCGCCGAAGATGACGAACAGGTGACGAGGAGCGGGGCCGCCCTGGCTGACGAGTTGCATGAGAAACTCCGGTGAACCGAGAGAGAACGCGGAGGAGCGGAGTCAGCGGAGTGACGCGGAGAGGAGTCCATAGAGGAAGAAGACAGGCAGAGCCATGCGATCAGCACTTCCCGCCTTTCACGAACTCCTCCCTCCGCGATTCTCCGCCACCTCCGCATCTCCGCGTTCTCTCGTCTTCTTTGGTCATTTGGCAATGTGGCCCTTTGGCCCTTTCCTCACGTCTTCTGAATCGCGTGCCCGCCGAACTGGTTGCGCATCATGGCGAGCATGCGGTCGGTGTAGCTGTACTCATCGCGGGAGCGGAAGCGGCACTGCAGGCTCAGCGTGATCACGGGCGCGAAGACGTCGAGGTCGATCGCTTCCGCGACCGTCCAGCGGCCCTCGCCGCTGTCGGCGACCCACGGCTTGATGTCCTTCAGGGTCGCGTCGTTCTTGAGGCCCAGCGCGACCAGGTCGAGCAGCCAGGAGCGGACGACGCTGCCGTGCTGCCAGATCTGGCTGATCTGGCGGACGTCGAGCTCGAGGTCCTGCTTCTTCTGCATGATGGCGAAGCCCTCGGCGAAGGCCTGCATCATGCCGTACTCGATGCCGTTGTGCACCATCTTGGTGAAGTGACCCGCTCCGCTCGGCCCCACGCGGCCCCAGCCCTTGTCGGGCGCGGGGGCGAGGGTTTTGAAGATGGGGCTGAGGCGTTCGACGGCGGCGTGATCGCCGCCGATCATCATCGAGTAGCCCTCGGTGATGCCCCAGATGCCGCCGCTGGTGCCGACATCGACGTAGTGGATGCCCTTGGCGGCGAGTTCCTTGCCGCGGCGGATGGTGTCCTTGTAGTTCGTGTTGCCGCCGTCGATGAGGGTGTCGCCCTTTGACAGGTGCGGCAGGAAGTCCGCGATCGCCTGATCGACCGGCGGACCCGCCGGGATCATGAGCCAGATCGCCCGCGGCCCGCTCAGGAGCTTGCACATCTCCGCCGGAGTGCCCGCGCTCTTGGCGCCGAGCTTGGTCTGGCGGCCGACGGCATCCGCAGCCCGGTCCATGACGACCAGCGAGTGCCCGCCCTTGATGAGCCGCTCGCTCATGTTGCCGCCCATCTTGCCGAGACCGACGAGTCCGAGTTCCATGGAGAACCTCCGGGCATGAGATGCCGCTGGGTATTTATCGGTCGCTGGAAAGGGTCAGTCCAGCAAACAAACGGTGAACATCGACGCCGAATCACGGGACCCGCCATCAAGGGTTCGCCTGCCCCTCCCCCTCCCCGAGGGAGGCGGCAACGGGGGCAGGTTCGCCTTGGGGTGACAGTTCCTGGATCCCACCAGCAATGTGCGCCGATAGGCATACACTGACATATGCGTACAAGCATGATCCTCGACAACGCCCTGCTCGACGAGGCCGCTCGCCTGACCGGCATCAAGACCAAGACCGAACTGGTGCACGAAGGGTTGCGGGCTCTCATCCGCCGCGAGGCGGCTCGCCGCCTCGCCGCCCTCGGTGGCACGATGCCGCTCGCGAAGGCGGCCCCACGTCGCCGCAAGGGACGGGCGGCGTGATCCTCGTCGACACGTCGGTCTGGATCGACCACCTCCGTCGTGGTAACGCGATGCTGACCTCCCTCCTTGAAGAGGATCGCGTGCTGACACACGAGGACGTCTTGGGCGAGCTTGCCGCAGGCTTCCTCTCCCCCCGCGAGCCCACCCTCCGACGCCTGCACACCCTTGAGCGCGCAACCCGCGTGACGCATGACGAGGCGATGGCGTTTCTCGCCCAACACACACTGGCTGGCAAGGGTCTGGGCTGGACCGATGTACACCTCCTCGCTGCATGCAAGCTCGCAAACGTGCGGGTGTGGACGCTTGATCGACGGTTCGCGCGAATCGCGGCGTCGCTCCGGCTCGCGGCGACTCCGTGAGCCGGTGCGCTTCTCTGCCGCGTTACATCCCCGGCCGCGTGGTCTTGAAGATCAGGTAGGGCGTCTGCGGCATGGCGCCGTCCTGGGTGAACCACGCGGTGCGGTGGATCTGGGCCGTCGTGAAGTACAGGTCCTTGCCTTTGCCTAGGGCGAACGAGTCGGGCCACGCGATGCGGGGGTCCTGTACCAGTGTCTGCACGTTCACGGTGGCGGGTGCGGCGGGGTTGGCGGCGGTCGCCTTGGCCGCGGCTTCGATGTCGGGCGGCGCGACGTACATGATGGCGTCTTTCTCGAGGGCGGTGAAGTAGAGGATGCCGTTGGCGTCCATCTCCATGCCGTCGGTGACGACGGTGGTGCCGACCTTCTCGACGGCGGCGGCGACTTGCGACTCGCTCAGCGAGCGGTCGCGGAGCACTTCGGTGCGGATGCGGTAGAGGGTGCGGCCGGTGAGGGCCTGCCAGTAGAGGTATGAGCCGTCGGGGGAGAGGGCGAGGCCGTCGGAGTGGATCTGCGGCACCTGTCCCTTGGCGTCGCCGCCGCCGAAGCGGAGCTCGCGGCCTTCGATGACGGGGACGATCGGCTCGGCGAGGACGCTGGTGTGTTTGTCGAGCCGGCGCCACGCCTGGTCGTTCTTCAGATCGACGACGACGATGCCGCCGAGGCCGGAATCGGTGAGGTACGCGAACTCGCGCGTGGTATCGACGCGGAGATCGTTGAGGTACGAGCCCTTGGGCGCGATGACCTCGCCGAAGGGGAGGTTTTCGGCGACGGCGTTGGTGACGAGATCCACACGCACGAGCTTTGGGCCGCCGGCGACCGGGCCTTGCAGTTGCGGCGCGCCGGGGTCGAGGATCCAGAGGCGGTCGGATCGATCGACGTGGACGCTCTGGACGCAGACGAAGACGTTGAGCGGCAGGGAGCGTAGACGCGGGTCGTAGCGGTTCCACGCCTCGTCGGGGTAGGGCTTGAGCGTGCCGTCGGGCTGCACTTCGGCGACGGACCAGGTGTGGCCCTCGTGCCAGTTGGGGCTGTTGACGAAGACGCGGCCGAACGAGCTGACCGCTACCCCCGTCCACTGCGTCGATGATGATGCGACTTGCCGAATGACCCCGAAGTCGCTTGGCGTGGGGCAGCGGTGCTCTTGGACATACCAGTAGCGCCCGCAACCTGAGAGCGTCGTCAGCAGGCCGAAGAGCGTGATTCGAAGAGCGGCGGTGTTCATGGCAGAGCCTTCGATGAGGTTGACGTGTCCGATGATGGGCCAGATGATGGGTCAGATGAGTCCGACGCCGAGCAAGACGGCGATGCTGGCCAGCATACCGGCGACGACGCGGCGGACAGCTTCGATGGTGATCTTGGGGACGAGTTTCGCGCCAAGGAAAGCACCGAGGAACGCGCTGATGCAGGCGGCGACGATGAGGCCGGTTCCGACGCCTTCGGCGTGGGCGGCTTGGGCGCGGCTCCTCCACGCATCGACGCCGTAGATGAGGAGGCGGGCCAGATCGACCATGACGGCGATGACGCAGCCGGTGGCGATGAAGGCTTGCTTGCTGAGTCCGGCGCGGACGAGGAAGGCGGAGCGGAGTGAGCCTTGGTGGCCGGAGAGGCCGCCGAAGAAGCCGGAGAGGAGGCCGCCGAGGGGTTGGTGGCGGCGGTCGAACTCGAGTTTGGAGAATCGGGGTGCGAGTTCGAGGATGGCGAAGCCGAGCATGATGGCGGCGATGACGAGCTTGACGATGGTGATGCGGGCGGTGTGGGAGCCGAGGGTGTAGGTCGCGAGCGGTGGGGCGTCTTCGAGCAGGGCGAGGAGCGCGGCGCCGGCGAAGGACGCGAGGACGGCGGGCACGCCGAAGCGGAGCAGGGTGGCGCGATCGGCGTGGCGTCCGACGAGGACGAGCTTGAAAGCGTTGTTGGCGAGATGGACGATGGCGGTGGCGGCGATGGCGGCGGGGAGCGGGAAGAAGACCGCGAAGGCGGGCATGAGGATGGTGCCCAAGCCGAAGCCCGAGACCAGCGTGAGGCCGCTGGCGAGAAGGGCGGTGAGGCAGACGAGGGCGTAGTCCATGGGAGTGGGAAGGGGTGGGGGGTGAGGGGTGAGTCCGGAGCGGAGGCGGAGAGCGAGGACGCGAGAGGGGCGGTTCTTGCGCGTGTTGTAGGCGGATGGTCGGGAAGAACGGTTGGGTGTGTGATGGGATTGGTGAAGTTCTTCTCGGACGCGGCCGATGGCAGCATGTCCGCCGACCGCGGACGGGCGCCGCGGAGTTCGGGCGGCGAGGCAGACCACGGGGCCACGGACGGCCCCGCTTTTTCGCGGCCGGTGCGGCGATGGGAGCCGCGGCATGTCGAGCAACCCCCGCAATCAGAAGAGCGTTCTGGGTGTCATCGGAGCCGGCACGGAGATCAAGGCGCACGACGGAATGTCGGACTTTCCGGCGGCGACGGACGGCTCGGAGCGGCGGAAGCACGCACGGATGTATGTGCGCAAGCCGTGCAAGATTTTTCATCGGCAGACGCGGCAGTACCTGGCGGCGTCGACGCACGATTTCTCGATTGGCGGCGCGATGGTGTGGCTGGAATCGGCGCGGCCGCTGTGTGTGGGGGATGAGATCGAACTGATCGTGGGGTGGGGCGCGTCGGCGATTGTGACGGCGGATGCGGGTGTGGTGGGGCAGGTGCTGCGGGTGCTGCCGATGGCCGAGGGGAAACAGGCGGCGGCGATCCGGTTCAAGACGGTGCAGGATGGGGTGGCGGATGCGGCGCGGAAGGCGGCGTGAGGAGGAGCGGCCAGGGGGTGGTTCCCAGGGGATGAGGATGACCGGCCGGAGGCCGGTCCCACTGAGGTGAGGATGACCGGCTGGAAGCCGGTCCTACTGGGGTGATGATGACCGGCTGGAAGCCGGTCCTACTGGGGTGAGGATGACCGGCTGGAAGCCGGTCCTACTGATACACCTACGATCGCTCGTGGTGACCACGGAGTGACGTTTGGTGCTCTGGCAGCCCTCGCTTCCTGACACGTATCACAAGATGACCGGCGATGAGCTCGCCGCGGCGATCGCTGCGCGGCGGAAGGAGCTGGGGTCGTCGCTGGTCATTCTGGGGCATCACTACCAGGTCGATGCGATCATCCGGCACGCGGATCACACGGGCGATTCGCTGAAGCTGTCGCAGATCGCGGCGCGGCTGGCCACCGAGCGGTCGGGTGCGGACGCGGTGAAGTACGTGATCTTCTGCGGCGTGCACTTCATGGCCGAGACGGCGGACATGCTGACGCCCGACTCGGTCGAGGTGATTCTGCCGGACTTGTCGGCCGGTTGCTCGATGGCGGACATGGCGCAGTACGACGACACGGTGACGGCGTGGGAGACGATCCACGCGTCGCTGCGGTCCCAGGGCTGGCGCGGACGCATCGTGCCGATCACGTACGTGAACTCGAGCGCGGCGATTAAAGCGTTTGTCGGTGCGCACGGCGGTGCGTGCTGCACGAGCTCGAACGCGGACAAGGTGTTCGCGTGGGCGATGCAGCAGGGCGGCGCGGGTGAGGATGTGAAGATTCTCTTCCTGCCCGATCAGCACCTGGGGCGCAACACCGCGGCGAAGTATGGCGTGAACGTCGCGACCGAGTCGTGCGTCTACGACCCGCGGCGTGCGAACAAGGGCGAGGAACTGGGCGGCGCGACGCCGCAGCAGGTGCTGCGTGCGAAGGCGATCCTGTGGGCCGGGCACTGCTCGGTGCACAAGCTGTTCCGGCCCGAGCACTGCGACGAGATCCGGGCGCTCGACAAGGCCAACGGCACCACGACGACGATCCTTGTGCACCCCGAGTGCTGCAAGGAGGTCGTGGACAAGAGCGATCTGGCGGGCTCGACCGAGTACATCATCGAGAAGATCAGGAGTGCGCCGACGGGCTCGCGCTGGGCGGTGGGGACCGAGGTGCACCTGGTAAATCGTCTGGCGAACGAGGCGAAGGCGCGGGGCGTGTCGGTTCGCATCCTGAGCGACTGCCAGTGCCTGTGCACGACGATGTACCGGATTGATGAGCCGCATCTGCTGTGGGTGCTGGATCACCTGACCGGCGCTGTGACGAAGGATCACAAGCCGCGGGCGGTGAATGTGATCCGGGTGCATCCGGAGGTGCGGCGGGATGCGTTGCTGGCGCTGGATCGGATGCTGGGGTTGACGAACCCGACGCCGAAGTTTGCGGCGGCGACGGCGCTGGATTGAGCGTGCTGTCTTTGCGAACCCTCCGCGCAAGCGGAACGCCAGGGCTGCGTCCGAAGATGGGAGCGAAGGCGATCCCTCGCTTGTGCGTGGGTTTCGTTACGCTGTTGCCATGTCTCTGCTTGCGTACTTCCTGACCTGGCATACGTACGGAACTTGGCTTCACGGCGATGAACGGGGCTCCGTCAACAAGATTCAGAACATCCCCGGAACACCGCTGGTGCCGGCAAACCCAGACGTTGTTGCGACGATGGGTGCGAGAATGAAGCACACGTCGTTCGTACTCGACGAAGCCATGCAGCAGGTCGTATCAGGCGCGATTCGCGATCACGCGACGATCCGCAGATGGTCAATAGTCGCTCTCAACGTGCGATCGAATCACGTGCACGTCATCGTGCGGCCGCCCACGAAGCACACTCCTGAGGCGGTCATGCAACAGTTCAAGTCGTGGGGTACTCAGAGGCTGATTAGGGCTGGGTTTGCGACGAGTGAGACCCGCGTGTGGGTGGGCCACGGGAGCACACGGTACATCGATTCACAGGAATCGCTGAAGAAGGCGGTTGAGTATGTGGAGAACGAATGACGCATCAGCGCTCGGCACGACGGTCAGGCACTGACTTTCGATGTCGCTGTGGCCCCACGCTTGCGCGTGGGGTTCGTCAAGGCATTAAGCCATCGTCATGCCGCCGTCGACGATGAGGGTTTGGCCGGTGAAGAAGCCGGCTTCGTCGCTGGTGGCGTAGGAGACGGCGGCGGCGATGTCGTTGACGGTGCCGAAGCGTTTGACGGCGATGAGGCCCATGACGTGGTCTTTGACCTGTTGCGGGAGGTCGTTGGTCATGTCGGTTTCGATGTAGCCGGGGGCGACGACGTTGCAGGTGATGTTCTTGCCGCCGAGTTCACGGGCGATGGTTTTGCTGAGGCCGATGAGGCCGGACTTGGCGGCGGCGTAGTTGGCCTGGCCGGCGTTGCCGACGACGCCGCTGGTGGAGGCGATGTTGACGATGCGGCCGAACTTGCCCTTCATCATGGCGCGGGCGGCGGCGCGGATGGCGACGAAGGCGCTGGTGAGGTTGGTGGAGATGACCGAGTTCCAGTCGTCGTCGGACATGCGGAGGGCGAGGCCGTCCTTGGTGATGCCGGCGTTGTTGACGAGGATGTCGAGGCGGCCGTGGTCGGCGGCGATCTTCTCGATGGCGGCGGCGAAGGTCTGGGCGTTGGAGATGTCGGCGGCGACGACGGAGGCGGATCCGCCGTTGGCCTCGATGGAGTGCTTGACGTCGTTGAGGGCGGATTCGGTGCGGGCGACGAGGACGACGTGGCGGCCGTCTTTGGCGAGGCGGAGGGCGATGGCGCGGCCGATGCCGCGGGAGGCTCCGGTGACGACGGCGATGCGTTTGTCGGTGGTCATGGGAAACTCAAGTGGCAAATAGCAAATGGATAAATGGCTAATCGAGGCATGCGAGGATGGCGCTGTCGTGCGAGGGTGGAAGCAGGGCGCACGACATCCGACATTCAGTCGAACTTGCCGTCGTCGAACTGGTTGGCGCGGGTGCGGGTGAGGCGGCCGCCGGGGAGGCCGGTGTACTTGTAGGTGCCGTTGTCGAGGGTGGCGGAGAAGCGCATGACGTAGGCGATGCCGGGTTCCTGGACGGCGAGGGAGACGGAGAAGCTGGGCGGCTTCTCGCCGGGGGCGGCGAGTTCGACGACGCGGATGGCTTCGATCTTGGCGGTGGCGTCGTCCCAGGCGCCGCTGGCGGTGAGCGAGTCGAGGACGTCCTTGCCGGTGGAGACGAGGAGGTCGCCCATGGCCTTGTCGTCGCCTTTGACGATGGCGGTGGCGAGGTCGATCACGCTTCGGGCGACGGACTCGTCGCCGGGGGCTTTTTCGTTGGGGAACTGGATGCGCTGATCGGCGCGCATGGTCTGGAGGAGGGCGCCGGCGTCGATCTGCTTGGGCGGCGGGGGCGGGGGCGGCGGCGGGGGAGCGACAGGCTTGGGCTTGGGTTTGGAGTCGCCGCAGCCGGAGAGCGTGGTGATGCTGCCGGCGAGGAGGGCGGTGATGAGGACGCCGCCGATGATTCGAGTGGTTGCGTTTGGCATGGTCGTTCTCTGCAGCGGGAGGGAGCGGGCTGGTGTGCTGGGCGCGGGTGTTGTGATCGATGGAGAAGAAGGCATTGAGGCAGAGGGCATCGAGGCATCGAGTGGGGAGCGTCAGGCGGGTTCGTCGTTGGTCTTGACTTTGACGTCCCTGCTGATGCGGCGGTAGAGGCCGGCGAGGGTTTTGCCGGGGGCGAGCTCGTGGAAGTCGGCCTTGCCGGCGTAGGTGGTGGCCTTGGCGGCGCAGGACTGGCTCCACTTGACGGGGCTGGTGAGCTGCTCGACGAGGCGGCGGCGGATGGTGTCGGGCTCGTCGTCGTGGACGTCGCCGGTGACGTTGGCGTAGACGGCGCACTTGGGAGATTTGATCTCGGTGCGGGAGAGCGCGTCGGCGAGGCGGTCGGCGGCGGGCTGCATGAGGGGCGAGTGGAAGGCGCCGGCGACGGTGAGGGGCGTGGCGCGGAGGCCCATTTTGCTGGCGACCTCGACGGCGCGGTCGCAGGCGGACTTGCTGCCGCTGAGGACGATCTGGCCGGGGGCGTTGAAGTTGGCGCAGACGAGGACGTCTGAGCCGCGGGCGGAGTCGCAGACTTCCTGGGCCTGGGTTTCGTCGGCGCCGATGAGTGCGACCATGCTGCCGCGGGAGGCTTCGGCGGCGTCCTGCATGGCGCGGCCGCGGAGGGCGACGAGCTTGAGGCCGTCTTCGAAGGACATGGCGCCGGCGATGGTGAGGGCGGTGTACTCGCCGAGGGAGAGGCCGGAGGCGGCGGCGAGGGGGACTTCGCCGCTGGAGAAGCCCCAGGCGGCCTTGAGGGCGGCGTACGACGCGACCGAGGTCGCGAAGATAGCGGGCTGGGAGGCGTCGGTCTGGTTCAGGCGGTCGGCGGGGCCTTCAAAGCAGAGGCGGGAGAGCTCGCTGCCGAGGGCGTTCCCGATGAACGAGGCGAGGATCTTGTCGGCGTGCTCGAAGACGGAGCGGGACTCGGGGGACTTCTCGAAGTAGGCCTTGCCCATGCCGACGGCTTGGGCGCCCTGGCCGGGGCAGAGGATGACGAGGGAAGGGGAGGACATTCGGGGATTCTACGCGGAGGAAGAAAGGGCCAAAGGGCCAAATGGCCAAAGGGCCAAATCGAAAAGAGGCGTGCCGCCGCCGATCATTTGGCCCTTTGGCCATTTGGCCCTTTGGCCCTTTGGCCACTTTCCTCACATCTGCCACAAGCTGCTGCCCCAGGTGAGGCCGCCGCCGAAGGCGACGAACATGACCTTGTTGCCGTCCTTGATCTTGCCGGCCTTGCGGAGCTCATCCAGGCACAGCGGCACGCTCGCGCCGACGGTGTTGCCGTAGCGGTCGATGTTGACGTAGAGCTTGTCTTCGGAGAGGCCGAAGCGGTCGCGGGCGGCGTGCAGAATGCGCTGGTTCGACTGATGGCAGACGAACATGTCCACTTCGGCCGCCTTCACCTTGGCCTTGTCGAGGGTCTGCTGGATGACTTCGGGGAAGGTGCCGACGGCGAACTTGAAGACGGTGGCGCCGTTCATCTGGACGACGTCGATCTTGTTCTCGTCGAAGGGGGTGCCCTGGGGGAAGTCGAAGGAGCATCGGGGGACGTAGATGTCCTTCCAGCCTTCGCCGTCGGCGTGCATGGACTGGGCGAGAACGCCCTTGGAGGTGTCGTCGGTGGCCTTGAAGATGGCGCAGCCGGCGGCGTCGCCGAAGATGATGGCGGTGCCGCGGCCGTTGTTGGAGTAGTCCATCAGCTTGGAGAGCGTGTCGGCGCCGATGACGGCGACGGTGTTGTACGCGCCGCCCTTGATGAGGTCGTGGGCGACGTTGATGGCGAAGACGAAGCCGGAGCAGGCGGCGTTGAGGTCGAAGGCTCCGGCGTGCCCGGCGCCGACCATCTGGGCGACCATGCAGGCGGTGGCGGGGCAGGCCATCTCGGGGGTCATGGTGGCGACGATGATGAGGTCGAGGTCGGTGCCCTTGAGGTTGGCGTCGGCGAGGGCGCGTTCGAGAGATTTGGCGCAGAGGTGCTTGACGGACTCGCCGTGCTCGGTGTCGACGATGCGGCGTTCGCGGATGCCGGTGCGCTGGACGATCCACTCGTCCGAGGTCTCCATCATTTTCTCGAGATCGGCGTTGGTGAGGCGCTTGTCGGGGACGCAGGCACCGGTGCCGGCGAGGCGGACGCCGCGGCGGGCGGGGAAGAACGAGGGGCTGGAGGTGGAAGAGGCCATGTGCCCGGAGTTTATGCGGGGGAGTGGCGGTTCATCCGGGATGAGAGCGGGGTCGAGCGGCCGGGGCGTTCACGCGTCCACGCCAACGTTTGCGAGTACGCCGCCGAGGGAGCCGACTTCGTCGAGGCGTTTGGTGATGGCCTGGTTGACGCCGCTGTTGACGAAGTTGCGGCAGTTGCGGATGGCGTTCTTGATGGTCTTGGCTTCGCTGGAGCCGTGGGCGATGAACATGGCGCCGTTGACGCCCAGAAGCGGGGCGCCGCCGTATTCGTGGTAGTCGTTTTTCTTGTAGATGTTGCGGAAGACGGGCTCGATCTGCGACATGAGGTGCGGGTCGTAGTTGATGATCTCGGCGGCGAGGGCGCCGAAGAGGGACTTGGCGAGACCCTCGGCCATCTTGAGCATGGTGTTGCCGACGAAGCCGTCGGTGACGATGACGTCGGCGACGCCCTCGAAGAGGTCGCGGCCTTCGACGTAGCCGACGTAGTTGATGCCGGGGGTGGCCTTGAGGAGGTCGCGGGTCTGCTTGACGATGTCGGTGCCCTTGGCTTCCTCGCTGCCGATGTTCATCTGGGCGACGCGGGGGCTCTGGATGCCGAGGGTGCACTTGGCGACCTCGGCGGCCATGACGGCGTACTGCCAGAGGTGGACGGGCTTGGGCTCGGGGTTGGCGCCGCAGTCGATCATGACGACGGGGCCCTTGAAGGCGGGCATGGTGACGGCGATGCCGGGGCGGTGGACGTGCGAGAGCCGGCGCATGTGCATGATGCCGGCGGCGACGCAGGCGCCGGTGTTGCCGGCGGAGAGGACGACATCGCAGTGGGCGCCGGGCCCGGACTTGGGCGCCTTCTCGCTGCCGAGGCGGGCCATTTTGACGATGGAGGATTCGGGCTTGGCGCGGACGGCCTTGGCGGGGCTTTCGTCCATGTGGATGACTTCGTCGGCGTGCTCGACCTCGACGCGCGGGTCTTTGATGCCGCGGTCGTCGAGATAGTCGTGGATCACGTGACGAGGGCCGACGAGGACGAGGGTGTCGTCCTTGGGCAGATCATCGAGGGCGGCAACGCAGCCTTTCAGGATGGCATCGGGGGCGTGGTCGCCGCCCATGACGTCAACTGCGATTCGCATGGGGAGTCCTAGGAGGCACTAGGCACTTGGCACTAGGCACTAGGGGGAGGCGCGAAGCCAAGCAGGAAAACTGGTTTGCACGAGTGCCAAGTGCCTCGTGCCCAGTGCCTTGCTTAGTCCTTCTGCACACCGATGCCGAGCTTGGGCACCTTGATGCGGAGGCCGGGGCGGACGTAGCCGGACTCGGCGCAGACGCGGTGGTGCTGCTTGGGCATGCCCGAGAGGGGGCAGACGGTGGGCTGCACGCCGGTGAGGGCGTGGTGGGTGCGGCGACGACGCGTGCGGCCGTAGGACACTCTTTGTGGAGGAAGCATGATCCGATTCTCCGATGCACGCGAGCCGCGGTCAGATGACCGATCGCAACCCGACAGCCTGAAAGACGTGAAGAAACACCCAAGGCGGGCCCGGTTGGGTCCGCTGAGATGGGCCGAAACGATAGGGAGACGCCGCGGGGAGGTCAATGGGGGGGAGGGAGTGGGAAGGGGCGAGGGGTGAGGGGTGAGGGGTGAGACAGAGGGGGTGGGGCTTGGCGTTGCCAGTGGCGGGTGAGGCGCGTACCATGACGACCTGCCGTGGAAACGGCGTGGCCCTCCTAGCTCAGTTGGTAGAGCAGCTGACTCTTAATCAGCGGGTCGAAGGTTCGAGTCCTTCGGGGGGCATTTCGATTGGAGCCCGGATTTCCGGGCTCTTTTCGTTTTTGGACGCCGCGTTTGTGTTGTTGTTCGGGTGCCTGGTGAGGGCTTGGTGAGGGCTGTCGCCCGGGCCGCCGTCGGACGCCGGCGGGTGAGCAGCGGCGGCGGAACCTTGGGTACTCCAAGCTTGAACGACGGGCCCGTCGCCCTGGCGGGTCAGTCCCGGGCGTTGTTCAGGAGTGTGCGAAGAGCGCCCGCCAGGGCTCGTCGAGCGGGTTTCGTCAGCGGCGCGAACTGGGCCTGCAGGAAGGCGTCGTGTTTCGGGCGAAGCCGACGGACGAGCGCGGCGCCGCGATCGGTGGCGGCGACGAGCTTGCGTCTGCCGGAGATCGTGCGATTCAGAAGCCCCCCGGCCTCGAGCTTTGCAACGAGCTGGCTGGTGTTGCCGGCGGTTCCGCCGGTCGCCACGGTGATGGAGCGTTGATCGAGCGGGCCGCGACTGGTCACCAGCTGTAGAACGAAGAACTGGGCTGGCGAGATGTTGCGGCCCTGCATCGCGCGCTCCGCGGCCCGATGAGTCGCCTGCAGGAAGGCCACCATCATCTCAAAGAGCTCGTGCGCCTCGGGAGTCGACACGCTTTCAGGCATTTGGGACGGTAGGGGACACGGCCGCAGTGCAGAGTGCTCTGAGCGCATGGTGGTTGGTCTGCTTGGTCGCGAACGTTGGCGAGTGAAAGAACCCTTCCCGGTCTGCGAAGCCCGACGAAGGCAGAGAAGCGTCGAGCGCGAGTCGGACAACATCCAGGGCGGCATCGCGGGCGGTGCGGGTTTCGGCGACGAAGACCGGCCAGAGAAGCAGCCGGAAGAGGAGCGGAATCTCTCGGCGGATCGAGGTTTCCACCGCGCCGGGGCCGTACGCGATCGCGTTGGCTCCTTGGGCGATCAGGTCGCCCACCCAGACGTCGTTGGCGCACTGTGCGAGTCGATGGGCTTGGAGACCGGTCCCGATCTCCGACGGTCGTGCGGGAATCGATGTTTCCGGGAGATTGGAGTGGGCGCGTTCGGCGGCGCCGACGACGATGGATCGGTGTCCGGGCGCGAGTGAGAGAAGTTGGTGCAGTCGCCATCGGCCGAGGAAGGACGCCGCGAAGTTCTCGTCGATGCCCTCGGTCGTCGTGACCGATCTCGGCTTGAGCACTCCCGCGCAGTGCACCACCAGGCCGAAGCCAGTGGGGCCCGCGGCGTCGGCCGCTTCGGAGGCGACGCGCCTGATCTCGATCTCCCGAGTCAGGTCCGCGACGGCGAAGACGATCGATCCGGGGCAGCCTTTGGCGCGCTCGGCGATCTGGGCCGCCTTGCGCGCGTCACGTCCGACGCCGATGACGCGAAAGCCTCGGTTCGCGAGCAGAAGAGCGACTTGGGAACCGATGCCCGAGGTGGCTCCGGTGACGAGCGCGGTCCGCGGCGTGAGCGCCCGTTCCGCGTACGACGCTGAGCCGAAGCTCCAGCGTGGCCGGACGGCAAGCTCGGCCGCGACGACCGACGCGGCGGCCGCGACGATGTGCATCAGATCAAGAGCGATCACGTCGCTCCATGCCTCGCCGTGCAAGCCGACGGCCGGCGTGACGAATGATGCGACCAGGACGGCGGCCGCGATCCCGAGAAAGACGCGCCGCGACAGCGGGCGGCTTCGAATCGAGTACCGGAGCATGAAGCGCAACGTGATCGCTCCCAGTGCGGCGAACTGCGTGGCGGCGACGACGGCCGCGATCGTGATCGGCTGACCCTGCGGCGTTGAGACGCCTTCAAGGAGGCCGATGGCTCGTGCACCAACAAGGAGCCCCGCGTTGATGCCCGATGCGACGAAGGGAGTGGCGATTGAAAGCCAGTGGAACCGCGTGATCATGCAAATAGTTTAGCACTAAACTAAACACCGTCAAGACGCCCGGGTGCGTCCGGTGCTTCTCGGGGGCGTCGGCGGGATCGCCGGATCTCGTGTGGAAGCAGCCGCCCCGGGCCCGTCGTGGATTGGCGGGGGTGGGGCGGGCGGTGGGGGTCACCGATTTGCGGGTAGGGCGGGGTCGCGCGGGGCGTCGTCGCTGCGTGGATGGGGGTGGTACCTTGGTTCTCGGCCGGTTGTTGCGGGGCGACTGGATTTGGACCGAACACCTCGGCTCCGCGCGGCCTCTTGTCAGCAGCAGCGCATGGAACCCTCGCGGCAAAGGTTCGTCATTCTCCGAGCGCAGGCCGGCGATCGTGCGGCGCTGGATGAGGTGCTGCGCTCGGTTCAGGGTGAGCTCTACGGGTACATCTGCCGGCTGATCGGCGACGTGCACCTCGCGGAGGACATCCTGCAGGAGACTTTCGTGGTGCTTTGCCGCCAGTTGAAGTGGCTGCGCCATCCGGAGTTCTTTCGTACGTGGCTTTATCGTGTTGCGACGCGGGAGGCGATGCGTCGGATCGGTCGGGAGCGCCGACGCCGCGGAATCCCACTCGAGACCATTGCGGAGCCGCCGAGCGCCGAACCGTGGTGCGCGCTTGAGCCTGGCGAGATCGCGGACGCACTCGGAAGAATTCACACGCTCCCACCGAACAGTCGGGCCGTGATCCTTCTCCATTACTGTGCGGGACTGAGCTTGAGCGACGCCGCGACCGCGATGGGTGTGCCCGAAGGCACGGCGAAGTCCCGGTTGGCGTATGGGCTCGGCCTGTTGCGGAAGAAGGCGGGCGAGGCATGAGCGGCGAGCCACGAGAGGGGGAGACGCGGCGGGGCGGCGGTGATCGTGGGACGCGGAACCTGGTGATCTGTCTCGCGGTGATCGAGTTTGTCGGGCTCTTGCTGCTCGTGATCTTCATGCTGCGAAGCCGGTAGCGACTGACCAATCTTTGGAGGACTCGACATGAACACGAATGTGAACCTCGATGCTGTCCGCGAATCCGCGCTCCGGAGTGTGCGGCGGACCGACATGTTCTTTCGGATCGTGCTGGTGTTCGCCGCCCTGGTCGAGGCTGGCGGGCTCGCGGGACTGATGCTGCTCGCGGACTTCAAGGACCGGCTGCACCAGGTGCTGCTGCTCCAGACACTGCTCGTCTACGGAACCCTTTCGCTTGGGCTGATCGCGGTGGGCGTGCTGGTGCGCCAGGGGACGCTGCGCATCCTGACGGCGCTCGAGCGATCGGTGCTGGACGGCGACGGGGGGCCCGCGCGATGAGGCGCGTGTGCGGTTCGAGCGGCGGGAACATGTGCGACATTCGGTGGAGCGGCGGTATCGCCGCGGCCAGACACGGTTCGATGTCTGGCCCACTGTTCGGGCGTGGGTGACCCGGTGTCCCGAGAGGTGTGGTGGTGCGTGGCTGTGTCGGACCGTGCGGCGCGCCGTTCTCGCGGTGCGGGCGAGGGCTACCGATGGGTCGGCGCGTCGCTTGATGGCGGGTTCTGCCGGCGGTCGGCGTCTGTCGTGAGCGTGGCGCCACCGGCATCGCGCGCGATCGTGCCGCCGGTGTTGCTGTGATGTTCGGGGCCACAGACCGAGGAGAAGTCCTTGTTGAGGATCCGCGTGGGCGGCCGGCGGTGGGGGAGTGGACGAGGTGGTGGGCGAGTTGACGGATTCTGCGGATGCACCGGTGAAAGGTCAGCCTCGGGCGGTCGCGGTGTCGCACTGATCTGGCCATGGTGCAAACCTTCGTCGCCATCCTTGCCTCGATCGTCGGGATCATCAGTTCGCTGTGCATGCTCATCCTGATGCTGGCGGGGTTGGCCAATGCGAAGCCGGCGCAGTTGCAGCAGGGGAAGTGGATGATGTGGGGGATCGTGGCGGTGCAGGTGCTTTCGCTTGGCGCGGCGGTGTGGCTGATGCTGAAGCACAAGCCGTGGATGGCGTCGGCGGCGGGGATCACGCCGTTTGTGGTGGTGGTGGTGCTGATCGTGATCCTGGTCAAGATCGAGTGGTGAATGCAACGGGAGCGGGCGATGTCTCTGCCGCAGGCAACATTTCGGGATCGGCTGGCGGATCTGGACTTCACGATGAAGACACCGGTGGGGTTTGCGGAGGCGAAGCTGCCGGCGGAGGCGCACGATTTCGATCAGCCGCAGGTGTGTGCGCCGCTCTTGGTGCTGTCGTCGCCGGTGGCGTTGGCGTTGATCACGGTGGCGGCGCGGCCTGGGTATGAGAACGGGACGGTGCGGGACTGGCTGGTGTACCTGTGCCAGCACAACGGGATCCGGCTCCTGAGCATCGGGCCGGCGTATGTCGGTGGTCTGCACAAGAACCATCCGGCGATCATCGCGACGGCTTTGCAGGAGCAGAACGACACCGAGCTGGTGATGAGCCTGGTGGCGATGGAGGACGGCGGGCGATTCCTGACGGCGCACGCGCTCTGCCCGCGCGAGCTCGAGCCCAGCTACATGGGGACGATGGAGGCGTGCATCCACTCGGTGGAGCTGCTGCGGCACAAGGGGCCGACGGTGCGGCTGGAGGACAACGGGGCGACGTACGAGATCGAGATCATCGCTCACGACGCCGATAAGCCGCCGCCGCGGGATGAGGCGGAGGTGTTCGCGCGGGAACTGGCGAAGAAGCGGGATGCGGCGTTGGAGAAGGCGCGGCCGCTGATCGCGAGCGACCAGTTTGATGAGGCGGCGTTGATGGTGCTGCGGGCCGATGACAGCGGGCAGGGGCGGGCGGCGTTGTCGCGTCTGTTCGTGGAGGCTCTGCGGGAGCAGGTGGAAAAGGAAGGCGGGAAGAGACCGGCGTCGGCGCGGGCGCTGGAGTTGTACCGGCGGGCGCTGTCGCATCGGTTGAGCGTGTACCCGGACCCGCACACGCAGGACGAGGCGGATCGGTACGCGAGCGGGATGGCGGAGGACCGGGCGGAGATTGCGGCGGTTCTGGGATATACGCCGGAGTGAGCACCATGAGACTTGCCGCGCTGCTGCGCCGCCGGGAAAGGAAGCGTTCGATCGTGGATTACGTCATGCTGGCCATCTTCGTGCTGATGTTCGGCGGGCTTGGCGTCATGCTGATCGGGGTGGGCGTGCGGGAGTGGTTTATCCAGCGGCGCGCGATGGCGACGGCGGTCGCGGTGGACGCGGTGATCCTGTCGGCGGAGGTGAAGTCGAGCCGATCGGCGGACACGGATCGCCGCGTGCTGCGAGACAACAGCACGACGTCGCACACGCCGGAGGTGCGGTTTGAGTATGTGTTCAAGGGCGTGCGCTACGAGAGCGACATGCTGTACCCGACGGTGATCGTGACGGGCTATGCGAGCCGCGAGAGTGCGGCGGAGGAGGTCCGCGCGTACACCCCGGGGATGAAGGTGCGGGCGTACGCCGATGCGTCGTTTCCGGAGCGGGGGTTTCTGCGGCTGGAATGGTCGTCGAACCCGAAGTGGTTCGTCGTGGCGGGGGTGCTGAGCCTGGTGTTTCTGGCGGTGATCAGTCGGTTTCTGTGAGTGCGTGCGGTGTGGGGGAGTGGGGGTGCGTTCATGACTGCGCGGCGCGGGCGGCGGTCATGCCCGCCTCGGAGGCCCACTGGCCGAGTTCGCGACCGTTGATGGCGGCGGCCATGAGCTCGGGGAAGCGGTCGGGCGTGCAGGCGAAGGAGGGGACGCCGAAGGACGCGAGGGCGGCGGCGTTCTTCTCGTCGAAGCTGGGTGCGCCGGCGTCGGCGAGTGCGAGCAGGGTGACGAAGGTCACCCCCGAGGCCGCGATCGATCGGGCCCGCTTGAGCATCTCCGTGTTGTCGCCGCCTTCGAAGAGATCGGTGATGAGGACGAGGATGGTGTCGCGGGGCTTGGTGATGAGGTTCTGGCAGTACTTGAGGGCGAGGTTGATGTCGGTGCCGCCGCCGAGTTGAACGCCCATGAGCACGTCGACGGGATCGGAGATGTTCTCGGTAAGATCGACGACGCTGGTGTCGAAGGCGACGACGTGGGTGCGGAGGGCGGGGATGGATGCGAGGACGGCGCCGAAGACGCCGGAGTAGACGACCGACTCGCCCATCGAGCCGGATTGATCGACGCAGACGACGATGGTCTTGAGTTCGTTGCGCTTGCGCCCGTAGCCGATGCGGGTCTCGGGGACGATGGTGCGGTACTCGGGCTGGTAGTGCTTGAGATTGGCGCGGATGGTGCGGTTCCAGTCGATCTCGTTGTGGCGGGGCCGGCGGGTGCGGGTGGAGCGTTTGAGTGCGCCGGCGACGGATTGGCGGAGGGGTGCGTCGAGGCGGCGCTGCAGGTCGCGGACGACGCGCTGCACGACCTGTCGGGCGGTGGCCTTGGCCTTTTGCGGGATGACGCCCGATAGCGACATGAGGGTGGTGACGAGATCGATGGAGGGTTCGACGGCGGAGAGCATCTCGGGCTCGAAGAGGAGCCGCTCCATGCCGAGGCGATCGATGGCGTCCTTCTGCATGATGCGGACGACGGAGGTGGGGAAGTACTCGCGGATGTCGCCGAGCCAGCGGGCGGCGTGGGGGGCGGAGGCGCCGAGGCCGGCGCGGCGGGCGGTGCCGGAGGCATCGGATGCGTCGTAGAGGGCGGCCATGGCGCGGTCCATGGCAAGGGCGCGATCGGAGAGATTGATGCGGATGCCGTCGGCGTCGTCGCCGCCGAGGAGGAGGCGCCAGCGCTGCAGTCGTTCCGTGGGGTCGGGGGTGCTCACGGGAGTTCTCCGAGGATGAGGCGCAGCACGGGCTGGACGAGGGCGGCGCGGGCGGGGTCGTAGTCGTCGGCATCGTCGGGCGTGGGCTGTGGCTGCGAGGCGTCGGAGCGGGCGAGTTTCTCGCCGATCTGACGACGCTCGGGGCGTTCGAAGGTGGAGAAGGTGCGGCGGAGGATGGGGCAGATGTGCTCGAAGGTGTCGCGGGTGAGCGCGGAGACCCAGGCGTCGACGATGGCGAGGAGGCGCTGGTCGTGGATGAGCAGCATGCCGGAGCCGCCGAGGAAGCCCTCGATCCAGGCGGAGGCCTTGGCGGGGTCGTTGCCGCGGGAGAGGGCGAGGGAGAACTGGGTGGCGGCGCGGTCCGGTGCGACAGCGCCTGCGTCAAGCAGTAGGCGCCACGCACGTCCGGTGACGAGGCCGTGGAGATCGGCGTTGGCGAGTTTGGTGAGTTCGGCGTTCCAGGTGTCGCGGAAGTCGGCGCGGGCGAGGGTGGTGAGTGCGGCGTGCACGGCGTTGATGCGGTCGCGCATCGTTTCGGCGGCGTCGTCGTCGAGCGAGGCGCAGGCGGGGAGCAGGCCGGCGCCGATGCGGGCGAGGAGACCGGAGACGACGGGCTCGAGGAGCGCGGCGCCGGTGCCGCGGACGTTGCCGTAGCGCATCACGCTTGCGAGCGGGGGCAGGGCGTCGAGCAGGTGGCCGAGATCGGTGCCGACGGCCGAGAGCATCTGGATGCGGGCGACGACGCGCTCGACCGCGGCGGGGAGGTCGGCGAGCATGACGTGACCGAGCAGGGCGGAGAGTTCGGAGAGCGCGGCGGCGTGCTCGGCGAGGTGGTGGATGCGGGCGGTGGCGGCCTGTTCGACGGTGTTGCCCCAGCGGGCGGCCTCCATGACGGCGACGGCGAGTTCGGGCTTCCACTGCAACTTCCAGATCTCGTGGAAGGTGCTGGTGCCTTGGCGCTGATCGTCCTGGAGCGTGCCCCAGGGGATGGAGAGGACGGCGAGGCGGTGGAGCAGGCGGCTGCGGCGTAGATCGAGGTCTTTGCGTTGGTCGAGGTCGAGGAGCGTGTCGTCGGCGCTGGGCTTGAGGCGGAGTGATTTCTGAAGCGCCGCGAGATCGCGCTGGAGGGGGACGGTGGGGACTTCGTCGGGGACTTCGCCGAGTCGATCGCCGACGATGAGTTTGCGCTCGATGACCCGCATGGGGAGCGGGTTGCCGTGGCAAAGGGTGGCGAGGGTGGCGTCGCCGAGCTCGTCGAGGCCGGGAGAAGCGCGGCCGCGGATGGTGGCGAGGGTGTCGGCGAGGCGGACGGCTTCGACGACGGCGGCGGGCGAGGCGTCGAGGTCTTCATCGCGCATGAGGCGGGCGACCTTGGTGAGCCAGCGTTCGGTGAGGCCGTCGTGCTGGAGCCAGAGGTGGTCGTACCAGCCGGGGCTGGTGACGCCCGCACCGTAGCCAGAGGATGCAGAGAGGCGGTCGTAGGTCCAGGGGATCCAGGTCGCTTCGGTGCGGTGTTTGGGGAGCTTCTTGAGCTCGGCGTCGTCGGCCTTGGCGGGGTGTGCTTCCAGCGCGTCGGCGGTGAGGACCGGGGCGTGCCAGGCGCCGCAGACGACGGCGATGCGTTCGAAGCCGTCCTTGATGGCGGCGCGGATAGAGCGGCGCATGTGGGCTTCGCGCGGCGCTTCGTCGGGGTCGCTGTCCTCGGGGGCGAGCGTGGCGCGGGCGGCGGTCATGGCGTCGCGGATGGCGTCGAAGAGGCCGAGCGGGTTGTCTTCGGCGTGCTGTTCTTCGATGATGCGTCCCCACCACGCTTCGCCGTCGGAATAGCCGGCGGCGTGGGCGAGTGCGTCGAGAGGATCGGTGCGGGGCGTGGGGGGCGGCGGCGGTTCGGATGAATCGGGTTCGTTGGCTGGGGCGGGTTCGCGCTTGGGCCGGAGCGAGCGCGGGAGGTCGATGAAGCGGACTTCCTTCTTGCGTTCGAGGCTCCAGCGGATCGCCTGCCACTCGGGGGAGAACGTGGCGAAGGGGTAGTAGACGGCGTCGCCGGGCTGCTCGGGGTCGTAGACGAGCAGCGCGACGGGCGGCTTCATGTCCTTGTGGGCGGCGAGCGGCAGGATGTCGGCGGCGTCGGGGGGACCTTCGATGAGAACGGCGTCGGGCTTGAGGGTGGCGAGCGCGGCGCGGACCATGCGGGCCGAGCCGGGGCCGTGGTGGCGGATGCCGAGTACTGTGACACGCGCAGCCATGGGATCAGAGCACGTCCTTGCAGGCGCGGTAGAGGTCCTTCCAACCCTCGCGTTCCTTGACGACGGTCTCGAGGTATTCCTGCATGACGATGCGGTCCTGCACGGGGTCTTTGACGATGGCACCGATCATGCCGCTGGCGACGTCGCCGGCTTTGAGGCTGCCGTCGCCGAAGTGGGTGGCGAGGGCGATGCCGTTGGTGATGACGCTGATGGCCTCGGCGGTGCTGAGCGAGGCGGAGGGTTGCTTGAGTTTGCTCTTGCCGTCGGTGGTCTTGCCGTCGCGGAGTTCGCGGAAGACGGTGACGACGCGGCGGATGTCGTCGAGTGCGGCGGCGGAGGCGGCGAGGTCGAGGGCCTTGCCGAGTTGGGCGACGCGGCGCTGGACGATGTCGACTTCCTCGTCCATGGACTCGGGGACGGGCAGGACGACGGTGTTGAAGCGGCGTTTCAGGGCGCTCGAGAGTTCGTTGACGCCTTTGTCGCGGTCGTTGGCGGTGGCGATGATGTTGAAGCCCTTGACGGCGCGGATCTCTTCGTTGAGTTCGGGGACGGGCAGTGTCTTTTCGGAGAGGATGGTGATCAGCGTGTCCTGGACGTCGCTGGGGACGCGGGTGAGTTCTTCGACGCGGACGATCTGGCCCTGGGTCATACCGCGCATGACCGGGCTGCTGACGAGGGCGTCGCGGGAGGGGCCTTTGGCGAGGAGAAGGGCGTAGTTCCAGCCGTAGCGGATGGCTTCTTCGGGTGTGCCGGCGGTGCCCTGGACCATGAGGGTGGAATCGCCGCTGATGGCGGCGGCGAGGTGCTCGCTGACCCAACTTTTGGCGGTTCCGGGGACGCCGAGGAGGAGCAGGGCGCGATCGGTGGCGAGGGTGGCGACGGCGATTTCCATGAGGCGGCGGTTGCCGACGTACTTGGGGGTGATGACGGTGCCGTCTTTGAGTGTGCCGCCCATGAGGTAGGTGACCACGCCCCAGGGAGAGAGTCGCCAGCGGGCGGGCCGCTCGCGGTCGTCGGACTTGATGAGGGCGGCGAGTTCGTTCGCGTACTGGCTTTCGGCGGTGTCGCGGAGGATGGTGGATTTGTCGGGGGTGTTGGATGGCTTGCTCACGAAGCGAACTCCTTGTGCATGGTCTGGCGCAGGTGGGCGCGATCGATGCTCTTCTTGAAACTGTCGGTGGGCTCGCCTTCGAACATGGCGGCGACGGTGTCGGCGAAGGCCTCGGCGCTGGAGGGGGCAACGAGCCGGGAGACGCGTTCGATGGGTTCGTAGAGGGCCCAGGAAGCGTCGGTGGATGGGCGTGTGCCGCGGAGGAGGGCGAGGGCTTTGGTCGAGAACGCGGGCGACCATCGGTGATCGGCGGAGGCCAGCAACGCCCAGCGCTCGACGCTGCCGAAGCGCTTGTGGGCGAGGGCGGTGAGGATGAGCGGCTCGCGCTCATTGGGCGGGAGGTGCCGCCAGAGCGTTTGAAGTTCGGCGTGCAACTGTTTCTTGCTGGCGAGGTGGGCTTCAACGAGGGCGGTACACCACGGGGCGTCGGCGCGGGTCGAGGCGGCTTCGGAGATGGCGTTGAAGGCGGCGTCGCGGAAGTCGTCCGCTTCGATCGCCTGCAGCACGCCGGCGGGATCGAGACCTGTTGTTTCGATCCAGACCGACAGGTCGGCGGCGGCGAGGATCTGCTGCATCCACCAGGCGCGCTTGCCGAGGCCGGAGCCGCCTGATTCGTCGATGGCGTCGCGTTGCCAGGCATCGTCGAAGTTTTTCGGCGGCTCAAGGGTGATGCGGGTGGAGCGCTTGAGCAGGCCGCGTTTGGATTCGACGACGATGCACGCGCGGGCGCGTTCGTTCATGCGGGCGCGGAGTCGGGACTGCGGCAGCAGGGCGAGGATCGTGGCGGCGGCGCGGCGGACGACCTTGCTCTTGTCGTCGAGGGCGGACTCGAGGAACGGCTCATCGGCTTGGGATCGGTGCTCGGCGAGCGCTTCGACCCAGCGGCGACGGTCGTCGGCTCCATCGCCGGACCAGGTGGAACGGATGAGCGCGAGGCCGCGTGCCGGATCGAGGCGGCGGACGGTGCGGAGCAGCGCGGTGCGCTCGGGCGTGGTGCCGTTCTGCCAGCGCTCGTCGGCGTCGGCGGGAATCTGCGTTTCGGAGACTGGGCGGCTCCAGTCGGGGTTGAGTGCGGCGAGCCATGCGCCGGTGGCGCCGAGCGTCGCGAAGATCGGTTCGGGCGGGTTGGGCTGACGGGCCCACCAGTCGAGGAGCACCGGCACCAGCGCGGGGGCGACGCGGACGCGTCGGGCCTGGGCGAGTTCGCACCATTCCAGGAGCAGTGCGGCGTCGGGAGCGGCGAGGAGTTGCCGGAGTGTGGCGGTCTGCGCTGCGCTGGCGATCCGGGTTGGATCGGCGGGGCATTCAGAGATGGAGGGTGCGGCGCGCGGGGGAAGAAAGCCGGCGCGGGCCTGCAGCCCGTGGGCGGCGGCTTGCCGGAGCAGTTCGTCGGGTCGGAGCGCGCTCGCGCTGCGGTCGGTGCCGATGGCGGCGACGGCGGCGAGCTGCTTGAGCACTGCTGGAGGCGTGGCGCTCATGAGGCCCACCTCGGCGCCAGATCGTGGAGGCCATCGGTGTCGATGGCGCTGAGCGGGAGAGCGACGATGCCGTCCCACTCGGCGAGGATGGTGACGGGGCGGCCGCCGCTGATGGCGAGCAGGCGCCAGAGTCCGGGTCCGGCGGCGAAGAGCGGCTGGATCGGCAGGGCGTGGTTGTGGGCGTCGAGGAGGCACCAGCGGTCGGCGACGCGGGTGAGGCCGGTGTGGCGCAGCAGCAAGGGCCAGCGTGGGAGCCACGGGTTGGCACCGAGTGCTTCGGCGTAGCGGTGCAGGGCGTCGTTGATTGAGGCATCGGCGACGGAGTCGAGATCGGGGCCGAGCGGTGCGGCTTCGCCGCGGGATTTCGGCTGGGCGCGGAGCGGGAGGCGGCCTGCGTAGAAGGCGAGTTCGGCGTCGAACTCCGTGCCGCTGGCGGCGGTGGCGGGGAGGGGCGCGGCGCCGGCGGCGAAGTCGAGCAGCAGCGCGCGGCGTCGGGTCTTTCGTCCCACGAGCCAGGTTCGTCGGACGCGCACGCGGTCGTCGTCCTCGACGATCTGTCCGACGGCGAGCCAGCGGTCGGCGATGCCGTCGCCGGCGAGGGCTTCGTCCTTGGACTGGTTCCAACCCAGGGTGGTGCGTACGTCGAGCGCGAGGTCGGGCGGGAGTGTGGCGAGCTGCTCGCCGGCCTTGAGCAGCAGGTGGAGGCGTCCGAGGGCATCGAGCGTGCGGATCTCCCAACCTTCGCCGGACGCGATCAGCATCGGAAGGTCGGCGACGTGGCGGGCGATGCCGGGGGCCTGTGCGTCCACCATGCGGGCGGCGAGGTTGGACCAGTACGCGGTTTTTTCCTGTTGGGCGGCGGCGAGGCCGCGGCGGGCGAGGTCGTCGAGCCAGATGCGGCAGGTGGCGATGCCGTCCTGCACGCGGGACTCGCGCTGGGCGGCGCGCTTGGCCTGGGCTTCGGTATCGACGGGCTTGGGTGCGGCGTCCGCCTTGGCGGTCTGCTTTTCGACGCGTTCGCGGCGTGCGTCGAGCCATTCGGCGACCCAGCCGGGTTCGGTCTGGCTCTTGAAGGAGGATTCGTCTTTGGCGAAGAGCAGGAGCAGGGCGAGGCCGTGCTTGCACGGGAACTTGCGGCTCGGGCAGCTGCACTTGAATGCGGGCTCGGAGAGATCGACGCGGGTCTGGTAGGGGTCTTTGCCGGAGCCTTGGCACAGGCCCCAAAGCGAGCGCTCGCTGCGCGCGGTGCCGGACCATTTCTTGGCACTGGCGAGCGCCTGCCCGGCAGAGGCGGAGGCGCTGTCGGGCGCGAGAGAAAGCACACGTTCGGACGTCCACGACCCCATGGCGCGGAGACTAACAAAAAGAAACGGGGCGTGTGCGGCGTGGAGCGGTCAATACTCGCGGCGGAGGCGAGCGGCGGGGATGTTGAGCTGGTCGCGATACTTGGCGACGGTGCGGCGGGCGATGTCGATGCCGCGTTCCTGGAGCTTGTCGACGAGGGCTTCGTCGGACCAGGGTTTCTTCTTGTCTTCGTGGTCGATGATGTCGCGGAGGGCGACCTTGATGGCGTCCCAGGCCATGTCCTCGCCGCCTTCGGTCTGCAGGCCGCCGGAGAAGAACTTGCGGAGCGGGACGACGCCTCGGGGTGTCTGGAGGTGCTTCTCGCTGACGGCGCGGCTGACGGTGGCGACGTGGATGCCGAGCTGTTCGGCGACGAGGGTCATCGGCAGGGGCTTGAGGGCTTGGGGGCCGAAGTCGAAGTAGTCGCGCTGGGCGTCGACCACGGCTTGGACGACCCGCAGGAGCGTGTGCTTGCGCTGATTGACGGCGTCGATGAGCCAGGCGGCGTTGGAGAGGTTGGTGCGGAGGAAGTCCTTGCCGCGCTTGTCCATGCCCTTGTCGGGTTTGCCCTTGCTGAGCTGGGCGTATTCCTGATTGATGCGCAGGTCGGGGATGCGGCGTTCGTTGAGGTAGGCGATGTAGCGGTCGCGCTCGGCGTCGTACTCGACGATGGCGTCGGCGACGATGGGGCGCACGTCCTCGGTGACGAGGCGGCGGGCGGGGGCGAGGCTGAGTTTCTTGAGCAGCTCGAGCGCGCCGCGGATCTCGGCGAGGGAGAGGTGGGTCTTCTCGCTGACGCGGGGCAGGCGGTTGTTCATGAGATCGTCGAGGTGGTTCTCGACGATCAGGCGGGCGTGGGCGATGACCTCGGGCTCGATCTTGCGTTCGTCCTCGGCGTCGCCGAAGGCGTCGAGCTGGAGCAAGAGGCACTCGCGGGCGTCGCGGGCGGCGACGCCCGGCGGCTCGAGGAAGAGCTGCACGGCACGCAGCGCGTTCTCAAGATCAACCGAGCGAGGCTTCGCTTCTCCTGCCCCGTTGACGGGTGCCCGGTCCGCAATCGTTTCCAGCGGCGTGCGGAGATAGCCGTCGGCATCGAGGAAGGAGATGATCAGTTCGCCGAGGGGCTTGAGTTCTTCCTTGACCTCGGCGAGGTGCCACTGCTCGCGGAGCTGCTCGTGCAGCGAGATGCTCCGCGCCGGTGTCGCGGCCATCGCTTCGGATTTGGCATCGCGGTCGTCGCCGGAGCTGCGGGGCTGGTACTCAAAGTCCTCGTCGCGGCTAGGGCGCTCGGCGAGCTCGCGGACGCTGGGGGCTTCGGCCTCGTGCGATTCGTCGCCGCCGTCGAACTCGTTCTCGGCGGCCTCGGGGTTGGACTCGTTGAACTGTTCGAGGCGGGCGAAGTCGTCGCGGTCGTCGCCGACATCGAGGGGCGTTTCGTCTTCGGAGAGCGCGCCTTCGGAGACGTCGTCTTCGTCGTCGCTGGTTTCGACGACATCGACATCGTCGTCCTGGACTTCGGCGGCGGGGCTTGCTTCGGTCTCGGCGAGTTCGAGCGTGGGGTTGCTTTCGAGTTCCTGCTGGATGCGTTCCTGCAGTTCTGCCAGGGGCATCTGCAGGATCTCCATGGACTGGATCATCCGCGGCGCCAGCTTCATCTGCTGGCCGAGCTTCATGCTTTGCTGGGTCTCGAACCTCATCGCGTCGGTCTCCAGCGGGTGCCGGAGCGTCGTGCTCCGGGTGGCCGCCGATCGCGAGGGTGGTGGGGGGCGTTAATCCCCGACGCGCTGGCGGCCGACTATGGCATCGGCCAAAACCGCTTTGTTGGCATACTCCAATTGGCTGCCAGACGGCAAACCACGTGCCAATCTTGTGATACGGACCCCCAGGCCTTCCAGTTCTTTCTGCAAATAGAGGCCGGTTCCATCGCCTTCGAGGGTGGGGTTGAGTCCGAGAATCACTTCCAAGATCTTGGTGTTGCCGGGGTTGCGATTGGGGTCGCGGACGCGATCGAGGAGGTCGGGGATGGTGAGATCGGAGGCGTTGACGCCGTCGAGGGGGCTGAGGCGGCCCATAACGACGTGGTAGAGGCCTTTGTACATCGCGGTCTGTTCGAGGGCGATGAGGTCCTTGGGCTGTTCGACGACGAGGACGGTGGTGCGGTCGCGGGAGGCGTCGGCGCAGATGGAGCAGGTGTCGGCGTCGGAGAGGTTCCAGCAGACGGCGCAGTGGCGGATGTTCTTTTTGACGTCGTGGATGGCCTGGGCGAGGCGGAGGGCGTCGGGCTCGTTGCTCTTGAGGATGAAGAAGGCGAGGCGTTCGGCGCTGCGGCGGCCGATGCCGGGGAGGGCGGCGAACTCGTCGATGAGGCGCTCGACGGCGCTGGGATAGGCGAGGCCCTTTTTGGGTTGGGGTGTGTTGGAAGGGCCGGGCATGGGGGAATGGTAGAGGAAGTGAAGGGGTGTGGGGGTGATGGGATTTCCTGGCGCCGTTTGGGCACGGCTGCTCGGAGCCGCGTGAGGGATGCGCTGCGGGTGTTGCGGCGTGGCGGAGCCGGGGGCATCAGTCGCGCCGCCGAGCCGGCGGACTGATGGCACCATGGAAGGATGGAGCCATGGAAGCATGGAAGCATGGAAGCATGGCGTCGGCCGTACTGTTGTTCGTGAACAACGCACGGGCACCAATGCGAGACGGGTTTGGCAGCGTGGTCTCGTTGGTCGTGGTTGTGGGGCTGGCGATTGGTGCCAGCATCTTCGGCTATCGGGTCGTGTGGCCGGATGTGCACGCGAAGCGATTCGCGGAGGTGGTGCCGGGGAAGCTGTACCGCAGCGGGGAGCCGTCGCCGGCGGCGCTGGAGGCGATGGTCCGCGAGCACGGCGTGCGGACGATCATCGATCTGGGCGTGGCGCCGGAGGGTGAGATCCGCGAGCGGCGGCTGCAGCTTTCGGCGCAGGCGCTCGGGATCATGCGGTTCAAGTTCGATCTGATCGGCGACTCGACGGGCAATCCCAACGAATACGTGGCGGCGCTGCGGATCGCGTCGGACCCGGCGCGGCAGCCGGTGCTGGTGCACTGCGCGACGGGCAGCCAGCGGACGAGCTGCGCGATCGGGCTGTTCCGGGCGGCGTTCGAGGGCGTGTCGGTGGACGAGGCGATCGCGGAGGCGAATCGGTTTGACGCCAAGCCGAAGGTTGATGAGACGATGCGATCGATCGCGGGCCCGGTGCTGCGGGCCGTGCGGGAGGGCGGGTGGATCGAGGGGCACGCGGTGCCGAGCGTGGAGCCGACGAAGCCGATCGCGGCCCGGCCGTGATGCCGGGCGCGGATTGTCACTGGAAACAGCCGGGGCATCACCTGCGTGCCTGTTGTCGCGAAGACTCGCGGCGTCGGGTCTGGTGACAGCACGGCGCACGG
>ERZ1066128.183-NODE-183-length-29384-cov-15.025470_pt1 | contig 29384 bp, 31 predicted proteins | sample MGYA00382775_ERZ1066128 | MGnify/ENA primary metagenome ERZ1066128 (study PRJEB33369, sample SAMEA5778358) | biofilm metagenome | biome: Industrial cooling water; feature: Water cooling tower basin; material: Biofilm | place: United Arab Emirates | collected...
ACATGTTGATGAAACCCGAGCTCACGGCTTTTTGGGTCGCATCAAGGATTACGGGGGCTTCCGCACGCGATAGATCCCCGATGTACGCAATGGTGTCTTGCCGAATGCCCACGTCTGCCCGAACTCCCGGGGTTCCGGAGCCATCGTACACCGTTCCACCCCGGATGATGACATCAAACGAGGCAGGCGGAGTTTGGGCCGAGCAGGCAGTCAGGCCGAGGATTAAAAGGGAACTCAAAAATCTCATGCGATGGCAAATAACTCAAAACCCGGTAACCGCACGCAAAAGGGCGCCAGATTTTAGATCGCCCCGAAACTTCCATCTTATTCTTTATCTTTGCCCCCGCCTTTGGACAATCGGTCCGGGTACTTGGCTCCGTATTTCAATGGATAGAATTTCAGATTCCGATTCTGAAGATGCAGGTTCGATTCCTGCCGGGGCTACCAAAGCGGACAGGTGAGGAATATTTCCTTCCTGTCCGTTTTTATTTTGTCTTAGCGACTCTGAGAATGAGTAGGTTAGAGCGAGTACTGGATTGACCTCATCGGTTCGATAATGGTCTATTTTTCGATCATACAATAATCCCTTCGGGAACAGCAAATTTTGGATATTCTTCTTCTCCAAAGACCCACCAGAAAGCCACAAATTCACCAAATTTGACATGATTTCCAGTGCTTTATTGACCTGGTTTATTGGGTTCGATAAAATCAAAGACGACTTTTCAATTTCACTGCCTAAGTCCGTTAATTCAGCTTTTAATTTTTCTGAAATCTTCTCATAAATCGATCTATCGATTTCACCATACGCAAATCTTTCCTCAACTTTTTCAAGCTTCCGTTTTAGCTCTGTAAGTTTCGTTTTTATTTCCTTATTGCCATTAGCATTCTCTTTGACTACTTCCTCATACTGTTCAAGAATTTTATCTCGTAATACGGGTACCCACAATTCATTTGTTTGGAATGCAGATAAAAGTTCTTGGAAACGAGCGTGAAGATGCTTGGCGCTTTTATTACACTTACATCCGATCTTATTACACTTATAGTAATATAGATTTTTACTTTTAACTATATATGCAGTAAACGGAGTGCCGCACTCAGCACAATAAACAAATTGCTTTAAAGGAATATTGTCGTTTTCCTTTTTGTGTTTGTACCCTGAAAGATTTGCTTTAGATTCTTTAATAACCTCATTTGCCAGAAAGAAGACTTTCTCGGAAACAATAGGCTCATGGTTTCCTTTTACAACTTGTCCTTCCAGTAAAGAATGAGAAAGGAATCCACAGTAAAATGGATTCCTTAATATTTCTGAGATTCTCTTTCTGCTAAGTTTTAATCCGCGCTTCCAAAGTCGTTCAGCGATCTCTGTGTTTGAAAGCTTTTCATGGACTTTCATTTCAAAAGCTTTACGTATCAACTTCCCCTGTTCGTTGGGAACAATTCGTTGAACTCTCGAATCTGATCGATCATAGGAATAACCCACCGGAGCGCCACCAACCCATTCACCTCTCATGAGTTTCTCCTTCATTCCAGCAATACACTTTTGACGTCTTAAATCATTGTCGTACTGACTGAATAAGAAAAGAATGTTTTGTTGTAATACTCCTGAAGGATTACTTGTATCAATTGGTTGAGTAACTGAAACAATTGTAATTCCTAACTCTCTTAATTGTCTTGATAACCAAATTGCATTTTCACCAGTACGACTAAATCTTTCGAGACTGTAAACAACGATGTAAGCAATTCCTTCTTTATAATTTTTTGCGAAGTTGACCATTCGCTTGAATTCATTTCTTTCATCTGTCTGAGCACTCTCGTATGTTCCTCCAAATCTTCCTTTCACTTGTAGTGAGTTCTTGATGGCAAATTGTTCACACCCTTTTAGCTGAACTTCAAGACTCAAATTTTCCGTTTGTTCTTTGCTTGATACTCGTGTATAAATAATTGCATTCTTACTACCACTCTTGATTTTCTTTTGACCCTTCCCGAAGCTTTGAAGAATTTTCAAATTTTCCATTTTCTTGATAGTTTTTCATGTGAATTGAAAGCAAGATGCGAGCCAGTCTTTCTATTGTATCTATTGCTCTTTCTGCTTCTTCATCACTAAAGTTTTCAAACCCTTTAAATTGTCTAAGTCTCTCCGGAGTCCACCGCGAAGACTTCAATCCCACCGCACTCATTCTTTGGCTCCTTAAATATATACCTACAAACCACTTCCAAAATTATTTTTTCCTTTTTCTCACATTAAAGAGAACAGGCCCAAGGTTTTCGCTGATTTTTTCCAATGAACGACCTGCTACATAACCTCCAACACCCAAGTCCATCAAGGTCCAGATGTGATCATCAAGAGTCGTTACCGGAAGGTTGAAGTATGGAACAAGCACGTAGTTATTGAATACGATAAACATGCAGATGCACATGAGTAACGGTCTCCAGTTCCGTTGTAACCAGCTTTCACCTTTCGTTTCTGATTCAATGATTTTTGATTTCGTTTCCAGGAGCTTGCTTTCATAATCAATACATGCTCCTTCCATATTCATGAGAAGTTCCTTGTACTTCAATTGAAGTTCAAGCTTCTCATCTGACTTGTCGATTTTGTCGATCACATTTCCTATGGAATCGACTGTCTCCTTTACACCCGCTCCGAGAATTTTAGACAAAAATCCTCCAATAGCTGGTTTCTTACCAACTTCACTTGCCTCCATGTTTGTATTTTAATTGTTAGATAATTCTGTTTAGTAATGCTGACTATCCTTTGTGGCCATGTCACCATTGGTCGGAAAATGTTTTAATTTTTGCCTGGTCATTGGCTCTTGCCATTGGATGCCGAATTGTCGGAAAAAATCCAAAGTGCTCTTAGGTGCGTACCTGTTCTTGGTAATGTTTACCACACCTTTATGTACCTCACCTGCAATCTCTGCGATATGCTCCCAATCTTTTCCACCTTTAAAATCTCCGGCTTTGGTATGCTGAAGGATAAAGATGAATGCTTTGTCAGGATGCTCCTTTCGAAGCTCTTTGTATTCATTGATTTTCAATCCCAGGTCATTTACTGAATCGAGAATGATAAACTGATAATCCGAAAGGTCGGGGTCTTGCAAGTTTTCAGCGAAGTGCAACCTTGATGGCAGAGGATTCAAGAATTCATTCACCTTCTTGGTCATGGTTGGAGAAGCAAATTCTTCCGATGACACGTACAGCACATGACCGAAATTCTCAGCAAGGTATTGCGCAAGCTTTAGCAGAAAGATGGTCTTCCCATTATGAGGTTCGCCATGAAACATCATAGTGAAGTTCCTTGCCGGATTTCCAAACAGGGAATGCCAGAATAAAAAGAAATTAAGCAAATCAAGCTTACGGGTTGCCATTTCTTCCGCAGTCAGCACTCCACTGAGTCCCCTGTTGTGCGAACAAGCTCCCCGACTTGCATCGGAGTAGGTTTTACTCTTGCATGGTCTTAACTTCTTTCCACCTGTGTCATAGATTCTGCCCACCTCATTTTTGCATCCACAAGCCTGCCTGTCCGGCAGGCAGGCTTTTATGATTCCTTCCAATCCATTTAGTTCAGCTTTTGAAATTGATACTTTAGTACTCGACCGTTGTCGTAGGCTTTTGTAAATAGCATTTACTTTATCGGCATAAGGATCATCTTTGGTCAGCTTCTTCTTGTCAACCAGGTTCTCCAGGTATTTAATGAAATCGTTAATCTTCTTTTGGTCATCTTTTCCTTGCAAGCCGATGTAACGTTTAATGGCAGTAATCGACTGGTACACCTTCTCACCACCAGCGATTGCGACCAAATGATTTAGGTCTTTATCATTGATCGCAAAAGATTCATCGCCCTTCATCTTGTTATATGCCTGAACAAGTTTGTTCTGAATCATTTCAATTTCTTCCGACAATGGTGAGGTTTTCCGGATGAGCTTTTGAACGATGGAACGTTGCAAGGCTTTGATGAAAGCAAGTATGGCATTGGGCGACTTAACCTTGTTGTGTAACCCGACATACCTTTTAATAAACTTTACCTCCTCACGGATATGCTCAACGTGTTTTACATTCTTTGGCTCTTTCTTTTCTTTAACTGTTTTCGCCTTCGTTTTTTGTTCAGCCTGTTTGACTTGAGGTTTTTTCGCCTTCGATGGCTCAAGGGTTATGCTTTTCGGACTTACTGTATTTGTATACTCATTCAACTTTTGAAAATACAGGTCTATCACTTTCTTAATGCCTTCGCTGTTTTGATAGTTCGCCCAATTTGTTCCATTGGATGTACTCTTCACAACCAGGTCATGTCCTTTCTTTAGCGTTTCCGGCAAAGTCTCTACACCGATCCGCTCCACTTCAATAAAATAATTACTAGCCGTTATCATTACGCTGCAAAGTTTAATAGTTCTAATTCGAGTTCCAGAGCAAGAGCTTCAAGCTCCAATTGCTCCATTTCAGATTGTGATTGTTTGGGGAGCATCACGATAGTAGGCTTTGTCCTTGGTTCCTTTTTCGGAATCTCTCCTTTGATTACTTCATACTGTGGAGGACTAAGTGAAACGCTATCGTTGAACTTTTCCTGGAGCACATTTACAAACTCATCAATTCTTCCTTCTCCCAATGATGCCGTCATCCTGTCAGAAATCTTTTCAAAGTTGTTTCCATCAACAATCTTCAAGAGGTCTGGATCAAGGTACGTATCACCACCCTTCGACCGAGAGGACGAAACTACAATCTTGAATTTTCCAGGTTGCCGGAAGATGGATACTCCATTCTTTGTTGTGATACTTGCACCAATCGTTAACGACCGGATAATCTTCATTGCCCTAGAAATGGGTACCACTATTTTTTGCCCTACATCATTTCCTGGCTCCCAATATTCGGGCATGAGGATTCCTTTCTTTATTCCTCCATCAATCGTAGTATAGCTCACAAGTTTCCCTTTGTAAGCACTGAAAGCTTGAAGCACATTTCCAGTAATGATGTGCCGTATCTTTCTGTCAACGGTACTCTCTTTGATGGATGCATCCCACTTTGCCAAAAGCGATTCCTTTTCCAGGTGCGGTAATCCGACACTTGCACCAATGATTGCTCTTACGTCTTGTGCGTAGCTTGCCGGAATAGCGATGTACTTGTTACTGCTTGCCAATGCAAAGCGAAGACGCATAGAACTTGGCGCATACGGATTCTTCTTTTTCTTATCAATGATAAAACCAAGGAAGACAGCAGGCACAAGTTCTTGACCTCCCTCATAACTACTCACAGGATAATTCAGATTTCTTCCTACATAGAAGGAGGTGAAAATGGATTCCAGGTATTGTCTGCGATTGTTGAATAAACGCTTTATCTTTTCCTCAGAATCATTCATCGCTTTTTGCAGCTCATTGGTTCTGGCTTTAATGGCCTCTTGTGCTTCGGCAGCGTTATCTTTCTCAACAAGCTTTTGAATCTTTTTTTCTTGAGGAACCTTTTGCATAAGGTCTTCATAGTATGCCACATTATCTGCGATTTCCTGTTGAAGCTGTGCCTCCATGTAGCCTTCATATTCCAGCTTCACTTCCTTTTGCAATTCCCGTCCATCTTTTCCCTGGAGTGATTCTGCAAGTAGGTTGCTTAACTCTTGCATAGAGAATGGTTTCTTAAGAACGTTAGCCATCACTGTCTCCAAAATGCTATCATCCCCAAACTCGCTTGTTCCGCCTTTACCGACAATCACGGTTCTGGAAGACTGTGTCTCTGCCTGAAGATCCATCGCCTCCACTTCAAGGTCGTACTCACCGATCTGTTTGAGATACTCTACATACTCACTGTAACGGTTGGCGATTTCATTATAGAAATCCTGCTGCATAAGCGTTGAAAGCACTGCCACTCTTCCAGAAACTTTGTGTGCTGCATCTTCTAATTCCGCTCCATCGACTTCGCGTGTTGAAAGACCCAATGGATCATCAAGGAGCATATTTACCTCCACATTCTCCTTTAGGTATTCAGCCACTATCCTGTCTCCATACTTGTTTAGAAAATCAGGAACATCCAGAATTTTTGTAGATGACTTTTGATTGGAGGTCGTATTTGCATCCAGGGATTTCAACTTCTTTTGGAGCATCATCATCAATCGCTTCTCAGCGGGAATGGCAGAGTTAACGTAATCGTAGATAGGTTTAAAAATCTGTCCGGTGCGGTTTATCCGTCCTCGTTTCTGAACCTCCGTGTTTATATCAAGCTCTGCTTGCAATACAATCATAACCCGTTGCTTCACTTTATCCTTGGAAACTTTTGGAGTGACAATAGCATGAGCGGAAGCTCCTGTACTTCCGGATTGATTGATTAGTAGAACGTCTACCTCGTTATTGTTGAACTGACGAAAAGCATCGTTCGTGTTAATCCGTTTCCGCGTAAGAACAAGTGCCCTATTGGTCTTTGGATTTAGTTGAAGTTCATACTTACGACCCGTAACCTCTGCCACTTTGAATCCGGCTTCTGTAATTTTTCGGACAATCACATCAATGGGAGAAATGGTAATTCCAGTGGATGCTTCTTTAATCCGTTCGCTAATGCGGAAATATTCAACTTGTGCTTCTAAAGGGAAGTCAGAGATTTCAAACTTTTTGAAAACCTTCTGACCATCCGTGTCGGTTTCTGTATACCGCAAAATTCCATCTAAACCTTTTTGAAGAACTACTGAGAAGTCTGCATTGATGGTATCTCCATCTGTAACAGCGAGACCGGCATCATTCTCCATTTGCTCAATGAAGCTTCCCATCGTGCTCGCAAAAGCGATAACAGGTTTCTTGCCTTCCTTCAATCGCGCAATAGCTCTTACAGCAACGGCTTCTGCTTTGATGCTGAAAAGCATTTGATTAATCACATTGAAGACTTTAGAGAAGTATGGAAGGTTATCAACTCCAGCTTGGGATGTTCCTTCGCGAATCTCCACTTGCTTTCCCTCAGCTACTGCAAGGTCATCAAGCTCTTCCACAATCTCATCCACATAAGTAGTTTGAAACTTAATGATGTCCCGAATGATGGAAGTGATATTGTCTGCAATGGCTTTATGCTCTTGTTCTTTATCCTCAAGGGTAATGTAGTTTACTTCCACGCCTTCGAATGAACGTTCTCTTCTTATCATCTGACCTTCAGCCACAAGCTGACTCGCCAGGATTTCCTGCAAGGCTACTCCACCTTTTGTAATTGCTTCAATCAGCGCATCTCTTGTCATACTTGCATCGCGGATAGAAGTCTTCATTGCATAGATGGGCATGTTATCAGGTCGCTTGGCGAATGTTGCTGATAGGAAGACTACTCCTCGTGATTTAGATAATGCCGACTGCATGAAGTTTCCGGTGTTACCAGAGCCAGATGAGTTGTGAGCTTCATCCATGATGACAATGTTATCCTCCGCAATAGCATTTAAGAATGCAGGTTTTGTCGGCTTCTTATCTGGCGAATTAAACTGTGAATAAGTAGCTACCACAAAATGAAAGTTTCGTGGTATGCGCTGCCCTTCAAATATTCTGTTTTGGTCTGCTGACGGAAGTGCCAGGTAAATGATGTTTCCATCTTCATCCTTGATGTCGGTCTTACTTTCGCGACCGTTGACAATGAAGGGAACAAGGTGCGAAGAACCTATCGCTGATAAATCACGGTATATGTCAGAGAACAGATTTGCTTTTTCAGTAATGAAAACGGGTTGAACTCCTTGCTCAACGGCATATCTAATAATAGAGGCAGCAATTCGACCTTTACCAATTCCGGTTTGGTCTCCGATAATCATACCAACGCCTCTTTCTTCAATGTTATAAATTGACATCGCTACTGCATCAATCTGTTCTGCTGATAAAGCTTTGCATAGTTCTACATTGCTTCGGTAGTTAAGCTTGATTCGTACATACTCATCTATGTCACCACCTACTGCTTCCTTAATTCTCTGCAATGCACTGTGAGTTTCGAAGCCCATTGAATCAGGTACGACCGTATTGAGAACAAAGCAACTGCTTGATGCAGGAGTATATGGCATACCGAGTTCATCAAAGCTCATTAATTCAAGCTCCAGGGCAAGAGCCTGGGCTTCTAATTCAATTTTTGTCATTGTAAATTCTTGTCTTGGTGTTGTTACGCTCATCACACGCTCATACAACTCTTCAAAGGAATCAACTACTGCATCGCGTTCTGCATTTCTTAAAGGAGCTGCACCTGAGGGTTGAGATTTTCGGCCATCAATAAGCATTAACCTCGTATCGAACGAAGTTCCCTGACGGGAATAAAGTTTGGAGCCATCAATGGGAATGACATCTACCACATTGTATCTGCTGAAGAGGTAGTTAAAAAAGAATCGGTTTTTCCCTTTTTGAATTCTCCCTTTCTTGTCATAGCGTGTATGCCCTCCTATAATGATTGCAGCCTTACCATTATCCTTCATGCAATCCAAGGCACGCAAGGCCATTAAGTGATCGAGTACTTCAATGATAAAAGTCTCGTACTTAACTTCCTTATCTAAAAGCCCGAACGGAGGATTCGTTATGACTGCATCAAACTTTTTTTCGAAACCTTTGAAAGGATTTGTAGCATCTTGAGTTAATACTTGTCTGTAACCCTGGTCAGCTAAGTTCGATCTTCTTAGCTCATCAATTTCATTGACAATTACTCTGGAAGGATTGGCAGCAATGGTAAGCAGACCATTTCCTGCGGATGGTTCAAACACTGAAATGTTCTGTTCTGCATTAGTGAAAATTCCAGCAAGAAATGAAATGGGAGCTGGAGTGCTGTATTGTTGTAACAAGATACTCTGGCTTGTACGGTGAGAAATATTTACCTGGCTTTTGTAAAGCTCAACGATAAGCCAATACTTATCTTCAATAGATAATGATGAAAGAGAGATGCTTCTTGCTTTCAGAACGATAGCAAGTTCAGTGTATTCTTTAACTTCAGATTTATTAGTGATTCCGTAAGATGAGGCAATCCGCTCAATAGATTTTCTATTATGCCTATTCTTTGCATCCAGTTCGCTGCGAACATGCTGAAGAAATTGTGCCTTTATGATTGTTTTGCTCTTCATCCCCTGATATTCTGTTCGAAAATAGAATGGGGAATAAGCGGAGTTTAAGGATTATTAAAGGTTATTAAGGATTGTAAAGGTTTTTACACGATTATGAAAGACTTTCAACGATTTTACGACATACACAGTGTCAAAATATTTTGTCACACGTTGTTTTTTGCCCAATCTCACAAAGAGCATACTTTGCAAACTAAAAGAGACAACCCAAACGATTTTGTTATAGCCTGATAGGCTTCACAATTTTCTGTCCTTTCCCAATGTTTCTTTTTCGGTGTTGCAAGCCCCATTCAACCATTACGTTCAAGACTTTTTTGAATAATTCACCTGATTTTGTCAATTCATATTCTACTGTAACTGGAATGGAGGTGTAAACTGTTCGTGTGATAATTCCATTCACTTCCAAATCTTTCAATTCTTTGGAAAGCATACGGGGCGTGATTTTAGGAATTTCCCGTTCCATTTCTCTAAAACGCTTTTTACCGTAAAGTAACGAACCAATAATCGGCAACTTCCATTTTCCGTTAATGACATTCATCGTGTCATTTACGGCTAAGACAAAAGTTCCCGAACATTTTTTTACCTGCTTTAATTGCGATACTCCGCTCATTTTATATTGTTTTTATGGTTGCTATACTACAGTATAGTGGTATACTTTGGTATAGTGGTAACAAAAGTATAGTGAAGTTAAGTAGCTTTAAAGAGCAAAAAAAGTGTTTCACAAAAAATAATTCCATGAACTTCAAAGAAAAAATCGAGGACCTAATCAAACTAATACTGTCGGGCAAACAAATGGATGCTTTTGAAAAGTATTATCATGAAGATGTAGTGATGCAAGAAAACTCCAACCCTCCAATGGCAGGTAAATCAGCCAACAGGGAAAGGGAAATTCAAATGATGCAGATGATTGAAACTTTTCATGGTGCACAAGTCAATGCAGTGAGTGTGGGCGACAATGTTACCATGGTGGAATGGGAATTTGACGTTACCTACAAAGGTGCACCCCGCATGAAAATGTGCCAAGTGGCCGTTCAAAAATGGAAGGATGGCAAAATTATTCATGAGCGTTTTTATTATTCAACTAACTAAAGATTTTAATTAAAAAATTAATGAACAATGATTTTCATAACAGGAGCAACAGGACAATTAGGAAAGTTAACGATTGACTTTCTTCTGAAAAAAGGGTTTGCCGCCAATCAGATTACAGCATTGGCTCGATCCAGCGAAAAGGCAAAGGAATTAGAAGCAAAGGGAATCAATATTAAAATTGGCGATTATGATGACTATGAATCGTTAAAAGCTGCTTTTACCGGAGTCGAAAAGCTTCTTTTGATTTCTTCGAGCGAAATGACCAAAAGCCGTGCGGTGCAACATATCAGTGCCATCAATGCAGCTAAAGAATGTGGTGTAAAACATATTATATATACAGGCTATATGCGTAAGGCAGAAGATACTAACTCACCACTTTGGTTTTTGGTAAAAGATCACATTGATACAGAAAAATACCTGAAAGAAAGTGGCATCAATTATACGATTTTTGAAAATGGGTACTATTTGGATATGCTAATGGATTTTGTGGGTCAAAATATTTTAGAAACCAAAACCATTTTTATTCCTGCTAAAAAAGGTAAAGTTAACTTTGTGCTTCGTGCAGATATTGCTGAAGGATTAGCCGAAGCAATCACAAATAATGGTCATGAAAACAAATCATATAATATCGGTTCTGAAAAAGCTGTGTCGTTCGGGGAAATTGCCCAAATGATCACAGAGATTACAGGAACACCCATACAATACGTTTCACCGGAACCCGAAGTATATACAAAAACCCTTATTCAGCATGGTGTTCCTGAAGTGTGGGCGAAAGTTTACACCGCCTTTGCGGTGGCCTTTGCCGATAACATAATGAATATTGATTCTACTGACCTTTCTAACATTTTGGGCAGAAAACCCGTCACGGCCCACGAATTTTTGAAAAATAATTTCAATGCGATTTGAAAACTATAAACCATGAATACAAAAAATAACAAAACACTCAATATTTCCTTGTGGGTGGCACAGGTGGTTTTAGCCGCAATGTTTTTAATGACAGGCCTGATGAAAACCACACAACCTCTTGAAGAACTCGGAAAATCAATGCAGTGGGTAAATGATGTTTCCCAAGGTTTAGTCAGGTTTGTAGGTGTTTCTGAATTGTTAGGTGGAATAGGGCTTTTGCTGCCTGCCTTGTTGCGTATCAAGCCTATGCTTACACCATTGGCAGCGTTGGGACTTTTTACAATTATGGTGTTTGCTTTCATATATCATATTACTAAAGGCGAATATGAGATGTTAGGAATAAACGTAATATTAGGAGCAATCGCATTTTTCATTGCTTGGGGCCGGTATAAGAAAGCACCTATTCTTCCCAAATCATAATTAAAATGGATCGCAAAGAATTTGTTAAATACATTTTAGGTTTATCAGCAATGGGAACATTAAGCAGCTTCAGCAATTTTACGCAATCACTTCCTATGCAAAGTAAGAAAATGCCCGTGTTATTTACCTCACACGGTAATCCTATGGATATTCGAGTTTCACGAAGTGAACGAATATTTTGGCAAAAACTTTATGATTTAGGGATTGATTTACAGAAAAATTATGAAGTAAAAGCCGCATTGGTTGTGTCTGCTCATTGGTGCACGAAAGGGACGTTTGTAAATATATCACCCGATCAAAAACAGATTTATGATTATTACGGTTTCCCGGAAGAATACTATAAGATTTATTATAATGCTATAGGCGCACCCGAGATAGCGCACGAAATAAAAAAAATGGTGCCTGACGTCACTGAAACATCCGATTGGGGATTGGATCATGGAGCTTGGCCCATGCTCATGCATTTGTTTCCCAAAGGTGATGTTCCTGTTTTTCAAATGAGCATTGACTATCATGCCAAACCCGAATATCATTTTGAGTTAGGCAAACAATTGAAATCATTGCGAAACAAAGGCGTATTGATTATAGGCAGTGGAGCATTAATTCACAATTTGCCGTTAGCCATGAAAAAAATGCAATTGGGAGATAAGAAACCATACGGTTGGGAAATGGAATATGACGCCTGGATAAAAAAACAAATAGATACTCGCAATTTTCCAGACTTGATCAACTATCAAAACAGCCACAAATTAGGCAAGCTGGCTGCACCAACACCCGACCATTATGTGCCGCTGCTTTATAGCCTCGGGCTTGCAGAAAGTAACGATGAAATTAAATACTTCTATGAGGGTGAGCCAACACTTCCTGCTTTTAGTGAACGAAGTTTTATTTTGGGATAATGAGTGAAATTTTTTTTCATTGATTTGTTGAAAACTGTAAACATGGAAACATTCAAACAAAAAATGCTCAGAACAATTTACCCAATTGTAAGATGGATGGGCAAATTCAGTAAAAACGGAAAAATTTTGGAAAACGAAAATAATGAGCAACCCAAAAAATCTTTTTACGAGCAGCAAATAGTTTTGAGCAATGGAAATACTGTTGACTTTTCCGAATTCAAAGGAAAGAAAGTGATGTTGGTTAATACAGCATCCAACTGCGGCTATACAGGTCAATATGCTGAATTGGAATCATTGCACAAAAAACTGGGTGATAGATTAGCAATTATTGCCTTTCCAGCCAATGATTTCAAAGAGCAAGAAAAAGGAAACGACAAAGACATTTCACAATTCTGTCAAGTGAATTATGGAGTAACTTTTCCTATTGCAAAAAAGGGAGTAGTAGTTAAAAATGCAGAACAGCAACCCGTTTTCAAATGGCTTACGGACAAGAATAAAAACGGATGGAATGACCACATACCTGATTGGAACTTTAGCAAATATCTGATTGACGAAAAGGGAAATCTTACACATTATTTTGGGCCATCGATATCTCCTTTAGATGAGAATGTGCTTAACGCAGTATCACTTATACGGTTAACCTGAGTGGTTGTCTTACGATTTCTTCCGCCTGCTGGATTTGTCTACGGTTTTTATTTTGAAATGAATCCACAAATCAGTCCGCCAATTAGTCCAAGTCCCAAAATTGGTCTGTATTGATTTGTAACAATTGCGTCAGGTAAACTTAATATTAGCCCAACGAGTCCACCCTTTACCCAACCTGGAATTGGTATGTCCATGTTAAAGATTATGAACCCAATCGCAAACCTGCTTATGAATGACGCTGTCATGGCTTTTGTCTTGTTATCAAATTCCATGAATAACATTGGGATAATTGAAACCACCCCAAATACTGTTCCCGCAATGAGCCCCTTGGCGATATTTGTCATTGGTACATTTTAGTGAGTTTCTTTCAACCAATTTAGTAATTTATTGTCTGCCTCTATAAAGCGTTGTCATTTTTTAATTTGGTCGAGGTTCTTTAATTTCTGTCCTTCCCACATTTTTTGTGCATAGTCTGTGAAATAGTGATGAGAATTAAAAAAACGAATATTCATTTGTCGCCAATCCTTATCAGTGAGTTCTTTACAATTTTTGAGTTCAAACTCTTCTTTGAGGAGCGCAGACCATTTGAAATATTCTTCACTCCCAAGATGCTGCATATTTGCATCGTATATAATTTGTTCCAAAAGCGTTGCTGGTTGCACTGACCTTTTCGTTGCGAGAATCAAATTTCTAACCGAGGGCATGTAATCTTCAGGCACGTTGCGCGAACCAAGAAATGCTGATACAATGGTGACACTTGCATTTTCATGATCTTCCATATTTAAGCAAAATCCAGTGTCGTGGAACCACGCTGCCAAAAGAAGTTTTTTCATGTCAGTATTTGTAAGCCTGTAGTGTTCACCAAGCTCATGGCAAAATAGAACTACATTAAGGGTATGATGAATATTGTGAAACTTGCATATGGCAGGTAGGAAATTGTTAAACATCCCTGTGACATAAAATCGGGATTCAAAAATTAACGGATACCTATCAAATTCAAATATTGACATGTGTACTTGACTGACCATTAGATAATGTGATTGCAAATGAATATGATCGTAAAATAATCTTTTTGATTATTGCCAGTTCACACCGCGACCGTGGACTATAAAGCATAATAAAGTTTGACGGAATCTCTTTTAGAAAAGCCAACGGATGGAATTCTCCCCATCCCTTTGCAACAATTTCCTTAACATCCAACATCGGAAGGAACACGTGCAGGCTGCCATCTGGATAGGGATGGATATGACCAAATTCTCGTTCTATTAAGGCACGCGGATTTAGGAGCCTAACTGCTTCGGAAAGAAATAGTCCGGACGCTCCGGACTTCGAAATCGTTGATGGCCTAATCTCTACAAAACTTATTGTACGCACCCAAAGCAAAAGTTGACGGTGAATGTGATAAGATCCGTTTTGAGACAATTGCTTGTGAGGACTGGTAGGGGTGGTCAATGGGGCACAGTCTTCACGATCCGAAAGTTCCAACGCATTCATTGCTTGTTCAGTTTTTTTTATACTTCAGCAGTTGGATCAATAAGTCGCTGACTATTTCGGGGTATTCTGTCATTAGCGTATCATATTCCTTCTCAGAGATTCGAAGACTATGCGAAAAAACAATTGAATTCATTAAAGGGAACGAGCAAATTGAATGAACTATAATGTAGATATACCTAGAATCCAGATCAGAACGAATCCGTTCTTCCTGTTTCAATCTTTCGAAGTAGTAAACAAATCTATTGAGTCTTGTTCTGTATTTTTTTGTTTTTGATGTTAGCAATTCAGGTTTTCGAATGATTTCCCGTAGCAGAAACAACATCGAATTAGCTTTAAGAAAAGACATGAACGTGCTAATAAATCTCTTCAGTTTCCATTCCCAACTTTCTTCTGAATCCTGGTCCCATGTGGATAGCAGGGGCAAGAATCGTTCGAGCGCTTCATCAAAAATCCGTTCAAACATTTTATTCTTAGACCTGAAATAATAATGAAGCAGTGCCCTGTTGATCCCCGCACGGTCTGATATCTCTTGCATCCTGGCTCCATCAAATCCTTTCGACTCAAACACCTTTCTTGCAGCCATTAAGATTGCTTCCTCTGTGGAAATACTTGGTTCTGGGCTCATTTTCGATGTTTTATACATTTTTAACTTAGCATTTTAACAATTCTGTTAAAAGTAAATTTATTCTTTTAACTTTGCGTTGTCAAGGTTTAATAGGAAAAGTTAGTGCACGATATCAAAATCATGATTGCAAGTGATGTGAGTGAAAATTCTTTGCTCGTAATTGAGGAAGGGATCAAACTTGCGCGACAACTCTATGGAAGGGTTTGGATAATCCATGTGGTTGACAACACATCACAGTATTCTAATTATGGGCCTTGGCTGCCTAACGTATCGAATTGGGAAGAAGTTGAACAGTACGCAATTGAATTTCTCACGATGGAAACGCAGAAGTACGTTGACATTGATAAGGAAATTATCGTCACAATTGGAGACCCAAAAAAGGAGATAATCCACCTCACGGCAAAGCTTGACATTTCCTACCTGGTAATTGGAACACATGGTAAGACGGGGCTATCCCACTGGGTTATGGGGAGCAAGGCTGAGTATTTCATAAGGCACGCGACTGTGCCAGTTATTGTTATACCCTATAGAACAGAAGTTCACTAAAACTAATTGTAAAGAATGATGGAGGTAAAGCCAAAGAATGCTGGAACAAATAAACTATTTGACAGCCCGCTGCTTGAGCGATTGACACGAACGCATATTGCTGTCCCCACTTCACTACTCATCTTGTATGCGGCAGTCCTGTTTTACTGGAGTCTGACGAATACTTCGCTGACATGGGGTATCGCTACCCTCCTTTTCTTTGCAGGATGGTTTGTATTTACATGGGTTGAATACAATGCACACCGGTATATTTTTCACATGCCAACATACACGAAACTGAGGTCAAAGATCCAATACACGATACATGGTGTCCATCATGAGTATCCAAGAGATAAAGACAGGTTGGCCATGCCTCCAATACTCAGTGTAAGCATTGCCACCATTTTGCTTTTGGTTTTAAGAGTTGTGTTGGGCGACTTTGTTTTTGCATTTTTACCCGGATTTTTAGTTGGGTATTCGGTTTATCTGGGTATCCATTATAGTGTCCACGCCTTTCCTCCGCCCAGAAACTTTTTTAAAATTCTATGGGTGAATCACAGCATTCATCACTACAAGGACGATCATTCAGTCTATGGCGTTTCTTCTCCTTTGTGGGATTACATTTATGGAACAATGCCTCGTCATACCAAAGGGTGACATTTCGGATTGATAATGTAAAATAATTTTGATAGGCATTACTTCCGTCAATCGCTATGTACAATTCTGAAAATCGAATAAAAATACTTACAAGTGCCGAAAGTCTTTTCAGAAAATACGGCACCAGAAGTATTTCTATGGACGATATTGCTCACGAACTGAACATGTCAAAGAAAACCATTTATAAGTCATTTGCTGACAAAAACGAAATCGTTTATCAGGTCATTGCTGCATTTAAAAAACAACTGGAAGGATTAGTAGAGGCCATTATTGATAAACCTGCCAATCCTGTGCATCAGTTAGTGAGAATTTTCATCTGCCTCACTTCCATGGTAAGAGAAACCAACCCTTCATTGATTTATGATTTACAAAAATATCACGAAAATGTATGGCTAATCCTACAGGGGTTCAGAGATGATTTCCTGGTCAGCAAGGTCAAAGCGGTTCTACTTGATGGAATCAGGAAACAATACTTCAGCCCAACACTCGATGTGAATTTTTACGCTACATTTTTTCTGGCAGCAGTTCAGTTATCTGGCAATGAGAAACTTTTTCCACCAGCAAAATATTCACAACAAGCATTAACAATTAATTTACTTGATTGTTTGCTGGTTGGGATTGGAACCAAAAAAGGAAGTCGTGCTTATGAGAAACATAAGTTAAATGCTCTTCAAAGTCTGGATTAAACTTTAAAATAACAGCGAATAAATGAATATAAAGAATCTAAAGTTAATACTTGTCCTTTTCAATCTCTTGCCGGTATTGGTTTTCGCGCAAGAGGTTCAACGCTATTCTCTCAGGCAGTGCATTCAACAAGCCATGACCGAGAATGTTGCCATTCTCAAGGCGCAATTGGATGAAAGTGAAGGAAAGCAAAAAACAAAGGAAGTGAAAGCTACTGCTTTTCCTCAGATTAATGCGAAAGGAGAACTGTATGATAATGTGCTGCGGCAAGCGTTCGTTTTTCCGGCAGCATTGGGTGATCCGAACGCCAGTCCGGATGATTACATTGTGCTGCGTGGCGGGCTTCAATATTCAGCGTTAATTAATGTAGAGGCAAATCAACAAATATTCAACCAAAGCCTCTTCACCGGTATAAAAGCTGCTAAAGTAAGCGAAGATTACTATGGGCTTAATCGTGAACGTATTGAAGAAGAAACGATCTACCAGGTTGCATCTTTATTTTACCGTGTAGCCGCATTGAAGACGCAGCGAGTTGTTCTTGAGACTAATCAGGAAGAATTGCAAAAGAGCCTCAACATCACCAATGATCGTTTTAATAATGGCTTGGCGCGGAAGCTCGATGTCGACAGGTTACGTGTGAGTCTCACCAATATCGAAACTCAATTGGCCACCATGCAGGACGGCTATAATACGTTGATAAGCCAGTTAAAATTATTGATCGGCCTTAACCATGATTTAGCCTTCGACATTGATTTCGAATTGCCAACTAATATAGATTCTGCGTTCTTAAATTATACTCCGGGCTCATTAGACACAGAATTCATATGGGAAAATAAGATTGAGTATAAGCAGCTAAACACCCAACTCTCTTTGTATAAACTGGAGCGCAAAAATTATTCAGCAGGTTATTATCCGAACTTGTCGGCATTTGCCAATTACACTTACCAGGGACAAACCAATTCGTTTTTCTCAGATCCAATTTGGTTTGATGTCGCATCAATTGGGTTACGCCTCAACATCTCCGTTTTTGATGGTTTTCGTAAGCCGGCACAAATGCAACAATCTCGTATCCGACAAATGAAAACAGAGAAAGATTTGGCTTTTGTTAAACAACAATCGTCAGCGGCAAGTGAAAATGCTACCCGGTCATTTGAAGTGAATTATAAAAATTTCCAGGCTCAACGGCAAAATGTTCTGTTAGCCAATAGCATTTACGATGTAACCGAGCGGAATTATAATGAAGGAATCAGTCCTTTAACTGACCTATTGCAGGCAGAGACTGCCAGAATCCTGGCACAAAGCCAGCTAATCGAGGCGTTGTTAAAAGTAAAACAATCGGAAATTGACTTGCTTAGGGCCAATGGCAACATCAAATCTTTATTAAACTAAATTCTAATTTGATCTAATCTGGGAATTATAAGATGAAAAAAACAATAATCACTTCAATTATCATCATTGCACTTGTATCTGTCGGTGCTTACGTGCTCAAGAACAACAAATCAAGGATGAAGGAAAAAACCGAACTTGCAAAGGTTGTTAATGCAACAATTCCTATTGAGGCAGCGATAACAAAGCGGGAAGCATTGGCTGGCAGTTTTACAACCACTGGCAGTTTTTCACCCTCCAGAGAAGTCGTTGTGTCCACCGAAGCGGCTGGTAAGATAGTGAACATTTCTGTTGATGAAGGTCAATTTGTTCAGCAGGGAAAATTACTGGCACGGATGGAATATCAGACGCTTGAAGCGGATGTTAAGTCAGCAGCAGCTAACCTAAAGAAGTTAGAAACCGATAAGGCACGCTATGAGAATCTTGTGAAGACAGGCGGAGTTACACAGGCTCAGCTTGATGAGGTCAATTTGAATTACACTAATGGAGAGGCGAGATTGATAAACGCCCAGGAGCGGTTGAAAGATACTTACCTAATCGCACCCTTTGCCGGTTATGTGAATAAGCGCTTTATCGAAAATGGCCAGTACATTGCATCCGGTAAAGAAGCTTTTGAAATTGTTGACCTGACCAAGATGAAAATGGTGGTGAACGTAACAGAAAATCAAGTGTTGCGAGTAAACCAAGCAAGGCAAATTAAAGTATCGGCAGATGTTTACCCTGATATTAATTACGAGGGAAGTGTAAAGTTTGTGGGTGCCACTGCCGATATCAACCTGAATTTTCCGGTTGAACTTCAAATCACAAATATAAAAGATAGACCACTTCGTGGTGGAATGTTTGGTCGAGCCACATTTGAATTTCCTGCATCTGAAACTTCCCTGGTAATCCCACGGGCAGCACTTTTGGGAAGTATTGAAAGTGCCCAGGTGTATGTCGTTTCCGGAGATTCAGTGATGTTAAGGTCGATTACTATCGGGAAGCTTTTCTCTAATAATGTCGAGGTACTTAATGGTCTGAACGAAGGTGAGAAAGTAGTTACCAGTGGCCAAATCAATTTAACTGAAGGGGCCAAAGTAAGAATCCTGAACGAAAATTAATTTCCTTCCTAAGTACAAAACTGATATGAAAATAACTGAAGTTTCCATAAAAAGGCCATCATTTATATTGGTTCTCTTTATAACGTTGACATTTCTAGGGCTCAACAGCTATCAAAAACTAGGTTATGAATTGATGCCCAAATTCAGCGCACCCATCATAACAATTTCTGCAATCTACCCAGGAGCTTCACCAAATGAAGTGGAGAACTCGGTAACGAAGGAAATTGAAAATGCTATATCCTCAATGGAGAATGTGGATAAAATTACCGCCAGTTCGTATGAAGGTCTGTCGGTAATTGTTATTGAACTCCGGACCGAGGCCAATGTTGATTTGGCTCTGCAAGACGCGCAGCGAAAAGTAAATGCAATTTTATCCAATCTTCCGGAGGATGTTAAGACACCAGCATTGGGAAAGTTCTCTTTCGATGACCTTCCAATTATTAATCTTGGAATCTCAGCTAAAATGAACGCGACTGACTTATATGACTTGGTTACGCAACGACTTCAGCCAAATCTCTCAAAAATTCCTGGTGTTGCTCAAACGAACATTATTGGAGGAGAAGAGCGAGAGATTCGTATAAACGTTAACCGAAATAAACTTCAGGCATATAAACTCTCCCTTCCACAACTCGTTCAGCTTATTAATGCCTCTAACGTAGATTTTCCAACCGGAAAAATTAAGTCAAAGGAGGAGCAAATTCTGATACGATTGGCGGGCAAATACCAAAAATTGGAAGAAATAAAAAATCTGGTTGTCGCCTCAACACCCCAGGGAGGAACTGTTTATTTAAAAGATATTGCAGAAGTTCAGGACACCAAGAAGGAGGCTATACTCATTAACCGAATCAATTTACTAAACTCAGTTGGACTAAGCATTCAAAAGCAAACCGATGCCAATGCTGTGGCGGTGAGTGAATTGGTACATAAAGAGTTAACCAAACTTGAAAACTTATATTCAAACATTGATCTGAAGTTTACCATTGGCAGGGACTCTACCGAATACACACTCGAAGCAGCCGATGCCGTAATACATGACCTCATTCTGGCAATCATTCTTGTGGCCGCCATCATGCTAATATTCCTTCATTCTTACAGAAATTCCATCATTGTAATGGTGGCAATACCGCTTTCGCTGATAGCCACTTTCATCGGTATGTCGCTGTTTGGATTTACACTGAACCTGATGTCACTGCTTGGTCTTTCGTTGGTAGTTGGCATATTAGTAGATGATGCCATTGTAGTAATCGAAAATATTTATCGCCACATGGAGATGGGCAAAAGTAAAATTCAGGCTGCATATGATGGCGTTAAGGAAATTGGCTTCACTGTTACCTCCATCACAATGGTAATTGTTGTGGTATTCTTACCTATTGCCCTGACAACTGGTATCATTTCCAATATTATGCGCCAGTTTTCGATCGTGATTGTGATCTCCACATTGCTGTCGTTATTAGTGTCATTCACCATGGTTCCATTCCTATATTCAAGATTTGGAAAACTGGAGCGCTTAACCGACAAAACATTCTTCGGAAGATTTGTTTTGCGATTTGAGGAAGAACTGGACAAATTTATTCATTGGGTACAGAACATGTTGCGATGGTCGTTTAGACACAGATTTGTCACCCTCAGCATTGCCGTGCTGCTCTTTTTTGGATCAATTAGTTTAATTGTTGCTGGCTTTATCGGAACAGAATTTATAGCCCAGGGAGATCGTGGCGAATTCGTCTTGGTTCTTGAATATCCAAAAAGAACATCAGTTGAACAAAATAATATACAGACACTAAAAATCGAAGAGTTTGTTTCATCCAAGAAAGAGGTTGTATCCACCATCACAACTGTCGGACAAACCAATGAAGGTGGCTTTTTTGGATCCGCTACAGGAACACCATATAAATCGGAAATCACTGTCAAACTTGTTCCAGAAGATGAGCGGGAAAAGAGTTCAGATACCTATGGCGTTCTTTTAAAGAATGAGATCATGAACAAATATCCGGGTGTAAAAGTAAAATCGACACCCATATCCATGTTGGGTACTGCCGAGCAGGCCCCCATTCAGCTTATCGTAACAGGTCCAACTTTCGACACGGTGATGTTCACAGCCGATAAACTGATGCAGAAGGTAAAGAAAGTAGAGGGTACACAGGAGGTAAAGCTCACAGTAGAATCAGGAAATCCAGAAGTTGTTGTTTCCACAGACCGCCAAAAGATGGCAGAATTGGGGCTTGAGATTCAAACGGTAGGAGCAACGATGCAATATGCTTTCAACGGCAATACCGATGCAACATTTAGACAAGGAGAGTATGAGTATGATATCAATATACTATTTGACGAGTTCAACCGAAATAACATTGAGGATGTACGTGCACTGACTTTTCTAAGTAAATATGGAAAGCAGGTCAGGCTAGACCAGTTTGCAGAAGTGAAAGAAGGCTTTGGGCCTTCCAAACTTGAACGGTTTAATCGGATTACTTCCGTCAATGTTAATTCTCAATTACTCGGACGCCCGTCAGGAACGGTTGCTGCCGAAATAAAAGAAATCATTGGCGGAATGACTTTACCTGCTGGAGTAAGTGTGACTTTTGGTGGAAATCAGGAGAGACAGGAGGAATCCTTTGGCCAGTTAGGATTTGCTTTTGTTACCTCTATAATATTAGTATATCTCATCATGGTGGCACTCTATGACAACTTTGTTTACCCGTTTGTTGTTCTGTTCTCCATACCATTAGCAATCATTGGAGCCTTGGTTGCACTGGCTCTTTCTGCGCAAACCCTGAGTCTATTCACCCTTCTTGGTATTATAATGCTTATTGGATTGGTGGCCAAAAACGCAATACTGGTAGTTGATTTTACGAATCACCTCAAAGAAAGAGGGATGAACACCGAAGAGGCACTGTTGGAAGCAACAAAAGAGCGTCTTCGTCCTATCCTGATGACGACAATTGCAATGGTTGCAGGGATGATGCCAGTAGCCCTAGCCAATGGACCAGGAGCAGCTTGGAAAAATGGTCTTGCCTGGTCAATAATTGGTGGCTTGACCAGTTCCATGTTTTTGACTTTACTGGTTGTTCCTGTAGTGTATCAGATTGTTGACAGGGTCTTGATAAAAACCGGGCTTTTAAATGAGGCAAGAAAATCCAGGTATAAAGAGTTTACTGTCTAATCTTAACTTCCTTCAACCCATTTTAACATAATTTCAACTTTATTCTAACTGTCTTTAACTGAAATAGCTATTTCAGTTAAAGACAGACAAAATCATTTATAATATTTAACAATCCTTCATAGAAGCAACTCAATCTTACCCCTAACGATATGGACGAGATCAATATGCAATTGACTTAGACTAATTATTCGGTAAGGACTTTTTTAATTGCTCCTTCATTAAAACCATATCTCTCTCCAACGCATTGATCCTTTCATACAAACCAGAAGGTTCCGGTGACTGGCGAGTTAGTTTGATCTTGAATTTCCAAACTTCTTTAATGTTCTCAACCTGTAGTGGGAAGGTTGGATACTGAGGGTCTTTGTTATCAGACTTGCAAATGATGACTCCACCTTTGTCAAGGTAGTTGAGACAACGCTTCAAAACGATGTTATCAACTTCCTGTGCATTGTTCACAAGGATGTAAACAAAACCATCCCTGATGTCTTCTATTTTTTCAACGTACTCACCTACCACAATATCGCCCGGAAAAAAACCTGTTCGATCGGCAAGCATACTGTAACCGCTAACTTCAAATGCTCGGAAGGAACCATGACCAAGGCCTGGAATCCAAAAGGCGGGAAGGCTCTCTATGTACTCTTCTTGTTGGGCACCCACCAAATACCCGGCCTGGGCTTTGATTGGCACCAATACAATGTTGTCTTTTCCGGAGTTGTCAACAGTGGTTACAACAGTCCGAACTTCCTTTAAACCACCTGTTTTAGTGGGCTTTGCGTTGCCTGTGAGGCGATCCCAACTTGTTGAGTAATGGTTAACTATCTTATCAATCGACTCTAGGGAAGGGTACATTTGACCACTTTCTATTTGTGATACAGCTGAACGGCTCAAATCCACTGGAGCTCCGAATTCTTCCTGAGAAAGCCCTTTTTCAAGCCTTAGAGCTTTAATTTGGTTTCCTACGACATCCTTTGTCAGCATAAATTTATTTGTTTAGTAAAACTTGACAAGTTTAGTGAGCATTACTTAACATTGCAAACTGACCACGTAAATAAATAACGACAAACATATATGAAGCGCGAAATCACAAAAACCGAGGAAACCGGACACAAACCAGAAATTTTTGTTTTGAGACCCTACAATCACAAACAACTGGCTGATTTCTACGGGGTATGCTGGTTAACGTTTCAGCGCTGGGTGAAAAAGCATGATGAAGAAATCGGAAAGAAGCAAGGGCATTTCTACAGTATTAAGCAGGTACTTATTATCTTCAAGATATTCGGAATGCCAAAGCGGTTCAGGGTGTCGTTGTCAGAAGTAGAGGAGATGTTTAAGGCAGCATAAAGACAGGGTTAAATCACAATGATATTTATCTACAAAACAGATATTGAGCAAGAGTTTGATGTGGAAAGTCTTAAACCACGCTTGGATGTAATTCTTGGTGCAGCCAGCTGGAGCATTGATTTAGATAACAATGACAAGATTCTCAAAATAGACTCTGATAATGTTCAAAATGTTATTCATTCTTTAAGAATCATTTCAGATTTAGGTTTTCATTGTAGTGCATTTTAAAATAATGTTTTATAAACTGATGTCTTTGTCTTATCTCAGGGAGATACAGTTGCATGTCTTTATTCCACGGGGAACATTCATTCAAAATCGTTTACAATCCTTTACAATCCTTCACAAAGTTTAATAAAGTTACACAGTCATTAACTACCGTTAACAATCGTTAACCTGCGCTTTGGGGTCGCTACATCTTTGACCCATGAACACAGCGATAAATCAAAATCATGGGATGGGCAATGGGATTGCCTTTCTTTTCGGAGCAGCATTTAATCTGCTGGCCAATGTAAATCTTTTATTTCTTCTGGACTATGCGCTGCAAGCCATTGTGGGAGGTATCATCTGTCTTGCATTCAAAATCATTGCTGATGTTTTCAGTCCGCTATGGCAAAAGCATAAAGACCGAGTAAAAGACTTTACAAAGCTAAAAAGAGTAAAGGGTCTTAAACTCAGAAGAAAGAAGCGCAATGATCAAGAGTAGTCACATATTGATCGGAGCCGGTACAGTAGCCGCCATCTACTTTGGTGGCAGCTACTTACTCAAACTCAACAGACTTTCAAATGAATTAGAATCTGATACAAAAGTTTCAATTCACAATGTAAGTCTGAGTGGAATTGAACTCTCCATCAATGTGAAGCTTAAGAATCCAAGCGGTGGAAGTATTCAGGTGAAGCATCCTTTTGTCAAGATGATTTATGCCGATAAGACCATAGCATCATCACAAGTAAAAGATGAGAACCTGAATGTTCCAAAATTCAGTGAAGTCAATCTCGATCCGATAAAAATCAAGCTTGGATTTCTGAGCCTGGCAACAACGGTTCCGGCATTGGTGAAAGAGTACCGAGAGACTGGTAAGCTCAACTTGATTGTACACACGGTAACAACAATCAACGATAGTTTACCCTACACAAAAACTGACAATATCACTTTGGGAGGTGGGAAGGCTGCATGACAGCAAAAGAGAAAAAGATGATGAAGAAAGGAAGAGGCGTATGGTAGCGGACAGAAAGAGGCGGTTGAGGGATGGAAGGGAGTTCGATCATCTCTTTCCACCCCCAGGTGAAAAAGATACTACGATAAAGAAAAGTGCGAATGTAGAAGACACGATGAAACTCATTCGCACTGCATTGCCAAAGACGTTATGGCAAACGGAAAAGATTGCGAAGGTATTGAAAGGTCGGACACTGGAGGAAACCTGTTCCAACATCTGGCACTTCGTGTACCAACACATTCAGTACAAAAGAGACGAGGAAGGAGTTGAGCAAGTACGCAGTCCAAGAAGGGCATGGAGCGATAGAAAGACGGGAGTAGACTGTGACTGTTACACCGTATTTATTCTCTCCATCCTCCGATCTCTTGATATAGACTGCCTTGCCAGGATAACGAAATATCCTAAGCGGTATCCGGAAGTTCCGCGATGGCAGCATGTATATCCAATTGTACCAAAGCCTGGTCATCTGGAAGACTACATAGATGAACGTGATTACTACATCGTGATTGATTGTGTGAAAGACAGGTTTGATGAAGAACAACCTTATTTAGAATGTAAAGACTACGATATGAGACTGGACTATTTAGATGGAATTGAAGATGAAGGACAAGAGGAAATCCAATTCATAGAACATGAGAATGTTGACCTCTCTGACCTTGCTTCAGTGTACGATGAAGATGAGATGGGAAACATCTTCAAGAAAGTTGGGAAGGCGGTAAAGAAAACGGTGAAGAAGGTAGGCGACAAAGTTGGCGAGGGAATTCGTTTTGTCAATCGCTATATCAATCCTGCCACATTGCTATTGAGGAACGGCTTTTTACTGGCCATGAAAATTAACCTCATGAATGTCGCAGGTAGATTACGCTATGCCTACCTCACCGATTCCCAGGCACAAGCCAAGGGCATGAACATGAGTGAACTGAAAAAACTTCGCTCAGTAAAAGACAGAGCGGAAACAGTTTACTGGCAAGCTGGTGGAAAGAAGGAAAATCTTAAGAAGGCTATTCTCCACGGAAAAGGAAACAAGGATAAAAAAGTATCCCTTCACGGTCTTGATGGGTTGGATAATGTGTACGCTGACGAGGACGAATATAACATCATCTACAGTGATGACATTGAAGGGTTAGGTGAGATCGCCAGTGGTACTGCTATCGCGGCAGCGACTTCAGCGGTAGCTGCAATCGCAGGAGCGTTAAAGCAAGTGAAGGGTCTGTTTAATAAAAGTGGAAATGATGAGAAATCATTTCAGAGTGAAACAGATAACGCAGGCACCGCTTCATCAGCTCCAATGACAATACCAGAAGATGAAGATGCTATCACAGAAACTTCATCGACAACACCTGCAACAACAATCAAAACAAATGAAGCGACAAAAATATATTCAACTACTTCTCAAAGTACTCAGTCTGTATTATCAAATGAATCTGCCTCCAGCGGAGCTATGCTTGTACCAAGTGAAAGTACATCAACAAGCGATGCTGTTCAAACTCAGGATAGTTCAGAGAAGACTGGCTTCTTACAAAAGACTACGACATGGGTAAAAGCTAATCCAGGTAAGTCTCTACTTGTCGCAGGAGGAATTATCACAGGAGGAGTTCTCTTGATGAGAGCAATGCGAGGCGGTTCCGGAACAAATGGATTAGAAGGTGTTCCACCGAAAAAGAAAAAGGCGAAGAGTAAAACGAAATCTGGAAGCAAAACCAAAAAGGAAAAAGTAAAAGCACAAAATCTATTATAGACATGGCAAAGCAAAAGAAAAATAAAAAAGGGAATGCGCTCTTTGGAACTGCCCCCGTAATGGAGCATCCGATAGCGCAAACAGTAACAAAAGGCGGACTTGTGTTACTGACAGCAATCGCAGCAGGTGGTGCCGGTGCAGCTTTAGGTAAGCATTCACTGCTTGCAGGGATTCCTGTAACACTTGTCGGCTTCCACAAAAAGAACGCGTACCTCATCGCAGCAGGTCTTGGACTTACGCTGAGCAACGGATTTCAAAATCAAAACAAGACTACAACGGTGCAGGGAGTAGATGGATTTGATATGAAACAAATTGCTGAACAAGCAAAAGATCGTGTGGGAACATTCTTCAAGAATTTCTCAGAGAAGCTTTACATCAGCAAAGCAGAACCTACTGCAACAGCAGGACTCGCGGGTGAGAATAACGAAGAGCAAGTAACCTACTTCGTCAATCCATACAACAACTCGAAGGAGTTGGATATGTCAGCCATTGATAGAATCCAGGAACAGATTGCGAACATGAATGGAATGAATGCAGTGGAAGAAATGGAAAGAGAGTTTTAATCAAAGAGTAACTATTAAACACAAAGTAAAATTATGCTGGGAGCATTAGGACAACTCATGGAGAGTGAGTACACAAACCCAACGGAGTTGTTGGGTCTGAATGGAGAGATGGATACCGAGTTGTTAGGGTATCTGAATGCGCTGAACCCTGTGCAACGGGCAAAGGCGATGAGTAAGATTGTAAAGCGACATATTCCTTCACAGGGATCTCGCGCGGAGTTTGAGAAGTTCTTTGTGGAACTGCCTAAGCACATTAAAGAGCAATTGCTTCAAGGTAAGTTGCGCCTGGCGGATCAATTGATTTACACCATCAAGCCGATAAAAGGTGCAAAGACGATCAAGATGTTTGAGAGTCAGGACGTGAAGGAAGTAAACTTGCGTAACATCAGTAACGCCAAACTTCCAAAGAACATGGCGTTGCTCGTGTCTGGAATTTATTTGCTACATGGTGTTGCTGATTCATTGGATATTGATGACATCAAAACAACCAAGTTTGATACCATTGAGAATGTTGGTGCACTTGCAAATGGTGAGTTCAAACTCAAGGCCAACAAAAAGCAATTGGTAAGCGATACTTCTAACAGGAAGTTTGTGACCACACAGTTTGACATGGTACCAAAGAGTTTTTACAAACTGGCGAACCCCCGTCTGATCCATGACGATGTGGACATCGAGTTTGAAATTGAACTTGGAACCATCAAGGGTTTGGATGCAAACTCAGTTTTGTATGTAGGTCTTGAAGGAACAGCAACCATTCCTTAGTAGGTCATGGAGAAGCGTTTGGTGGATAAAATCTACACCTTCCTGGTGGACGCGGAAGGGCAACCGGTGAGCAAGAAGTTTGACCTGGATAAGAACGTCAAAGTGGTACACGGTATCATGATGAGTTCAGACAGACCGAACCTCTTGTTCTACCGAGGCTCTCAACGGATTGAGTTGTCTGGAGAAGAACTTTTCCCAGAGGACTTTGAGAGCAAAATGTTCATGAGTGGAATGGCAGTAGCTCCAGACAACAAATACAAGTCGTTGGGTAATGGAGTCGTATCCGGAAACGGTGAGTTAAAAATCCAATACAAGGATACAGCCAATCCAAACGCTCCCTTTGCGGCTTACAAAGTTATCATCAGTCTTTTATGTGAGATGAAATAATGATAATCACAAAGACCAAACGGAGAATCATCATAGCCAAACTTGAGGTGAATAAGCTTGAGCGGTTCAAGCCATTCGAAATCAGGCTTCCGGCTAATGTGAGGAAAGTAACAGGAATACTTGTAACAGCATCTGAAAAATGAGCAACGTGTTAGGTAACATAAGTTTTCAGGCCAATGATAAGATGGATGTCTTTTATGTGGCACGACTAAAAGAGGAAGGAATTGAGTCATCAGACGAATCCTTCATTCAAGTTGAAGACTCACAGTTTGAGAGTGATAAGGCTTGGGTTACGGGAAATGTACCGAAGATAAAACCTGTGCATGTTGAGGGCGATACTTCCATCATCAATGCCTGGTTCAAAGGTGAGACCTATCAAGATCCATTTGTAATCACGGTCTATGTTGAATGTGAAACGGCTGAAGAGCTTGAAGAAGTTACTGCGGATGAAGTGATAGAACAGGACAAGAATGAGAGGAATGATTTCCTCGAACCAGTGGAAATAAACTTATGACCGAACAATTCATTCTTGAGTTTGCGCCTTTGCGATTAAAGCAGCAAGGCTATTCGAAGTATCATCTCCGTCACAGGGATTTCATCATCGAGGCAGGAACAACAGTAACCATACCTGCCTACAATGAAATGTTCTTCATCATTGATGAACCTCCTGGGCTTGTGGTTGACTCTGATTATGGAATGTACGATTCAACGGAAGATCCTATACCAGAGAGCATTCATATTCATCGAGGTGAAATCAAGAT
>ERZ1066128.194-NODE-194-length-28337-cov-44.805070_pt1 | contig 28337 bp, 29 predicted proteins | sample MGYA00382775_ERZ1066128 | MGnify/ENA primary metagenome ERZ1066128 (study PRJEB33369, sample SAMEA5778358) | biofilm metagenome | biome: Industrial cooling water; feature: Water cooling tower basin; material: Biofilm | place: United Arab Emirates | collected...
TCGCTATCCCTCCCCACCGTGTAGACGGATGGGGAATCCCGCTCAAAAGAGTTGAACTGAAACGATTTCCCCTGAAGGGGAAATCAAACTCCAATCAGCTTGATGGCGACCCGTTGGCTGATGTTTATATATTAGCAAGGGGTTGACTTACTGGTCAACCCCTTGCGTTACTTTTTCTTGCTTTTCCTTACTGTCGCCGCTTTCTCCCTTGCAACAATCCTGGGGGTGAGCGGAAACGCGCCGTACTTGTCGAGTAAGTCGCCGAGTTCCCACAAGGGCGCGATCGCGTCTTGCATCAGGTTGGCGGAAGTCGCAAAGTCGGCGTCAACTTCGGCTAACTGCGCCTCTATATTGTCATCGCCGTAGTGGGCGGCAAGGATTTCTGAGAGTTTGGCGAGTTTACCCGCTTCTTCCAGATCTTCAACCGATGAATTGAGGGCATCAGATAGTTCTTTATGGAGCGATCGCTTTGATGCGGTGAAGTTGGCGATCGCGGTGTTGAGCCTGCGATCGGTGGCGTCCGCGATCGTGGCGAACAATTCCTCAATGCCATCGCCGGTAGACGTTGCCCATTGAGCCAGCCTTTCGAGGGTTGCGGCAAGATCTTCGTTCATATTGATAGCCCCACGATGCTTGAGGACAACGCCCTTGGTTTCGCCTCGCCAGTCGCCTTAGATTGCGAACCTTGGAGTTGCTTCTCTTGCTCGCGAGCGATCGCGGCTTCTTCCTTGCTTTTAAATTGCGTGCGTTGGAAAGTTGCGCGGCGCTCAATGGTCGCAACTTTTGATGCTTGCCGATCCTCCGCCTGCTGCACTTTCGAGGTGAGGGTAGCAATGTACTCGGACAACAAGCCCACGCCTTTTGCATGTGCAGCCTCAGTTGCAGCGGCGGTGGCATAAACCTTGCCACCGTACTTTACCTTGGCCTCAGTTGATAATTGTTCGTACTTGGCGAGCATCGCGTCTCGCTCCAGCACATGCTCTTCCGCGTTCAGTCGCGCATCTATAAGTTTACTTAATCCCTTGTTATATTCCTTTTCCGCATCTACCTGGGCGCGCATTCCCTCGGCTAGTTGCTCTAAGGCGGACAAATCGTTCTCGCCGACGAAGGAACCTGTCTTTACGCCGCCTAGTTTGGTAGCGATCGCGTCTGGATATTCGCGCTGATACCAGGTAGCAGATTTCAATTCCAAACCTTGTATTTTGTTCGCCATTTTATTCCCAGTTGATCTTCAAAGTCTTTGCCAGTCCGCGATCGCCTTTGACTATTAAGGCAGACGGGATTTCGCCATCTAGCTCAACACAAAACTCTAGAGGTAATTTCAAAAACCTCTCGCTGACCATCAAGCGATGGTCAGACTGGACGGGACGTACCAACCTCTCAACAATGTCGAGCTTGGGGGATAAGCCCATCTCCCGAAACCTAGCCGAGAGGTTTGCCAAATTTTGGACGACCGCATCGGCATGAGAGCCGGTGCGAACGCTCCCTCCACTACTATCAAGCTTGCTCCATAACAACGACGCTTCTGGCTCTAGCCAGCAAAAGCGAATTTTAAAAATTCCGAACAGCTCTCTCTCGTAATCAAAGGAGAGCAAGGGCACTAGCTCTATCGGGAAATCTGCCGAAGCTCCCAACAAAACATTGATTTCCCGATCGTTTTCCCAAGGCAAGGTACTGCGCTTGCCGACAAGAGTTTCCATATGTTTCTGGCGCGCGATCGCCTAAATGTGATATGAACAATATAGCAATAAGGGTATCCATTGGGCAGATGGACAAGCAGAGGCTAAGCCTTAGAATTTCAAAATCTAGGCTTGAAAGATTAAGGAAAGTAGCGAAAGAGAGAGAGAAGACGATGACCCAGTTGGTTGAGGATTGGATCGACAAACTGAAAACAGGAGAAAAACTTTCATGAAACAATTTAAAGTGGGATTGCGCGAAGTCACAAGCAAGATAGGAGCGGAGCTTGGCTATCCCGACTGGTGGTTCGACTGCGAGGAACTAGCGCAAGATCGAATAGGAAAGATCAGCATTCCTGCTATTGACGTTGACACTCCCCCGTCTAAAGCGCGGGGGAGTGTCAACACCGCGCGCACCTGTAGTAAAGAAAAGTGGAGATATGGTTGATTTAGCTTTTGTGGCTTCCGGAGTTAGCCGCTGGCTGCTGACAGCCTCTTTGTCAGCAGTCGTTTTTACGCTTGTTCCTCAAGCTATTGATTGGGTTGTGCTAGGAATAATGCTCATCGCCTTGCTTATTTGGGGAACAAGCTCGTTGGATTGGGCGATCGCGGGATGGCGATCGCTGTTAATGCGGGGCAATCAGGCGATCGCTCTGATCTTTGTGACTTCTCTATTGGGGATATTGTTTGCGTTTTTTATCTGTTTATGAACTACCCCGCCTCACAGGAGGACGGGGTTTCTAATTCCCCATCCAAATTGAGACAGGACTTTCGACGCTTCCTTTGTCCAAGTTGCCGCATCGATCCAGTATGCTTACGCTTACTGGTCGAATTAGTAGAGCCTAGACATCCACAGTCTACGAGGCGAGTTCCTAGCCCCGGTTGTGCATTAGTCACAACATTATATAAAACCATCACAGAACCTCGATCGCGAGGTATTTCAAATCCACAATCACCGCAAACATGATAGCGATTTGATAAATAAGCCCAATCTTTATGGACTACTCCACAATTAGGACAGCGCTGTGATGGTTTTATTTGTTTTGTCGGCAGCATCAACATCAAACCACCCTTCTGTTCAATTTTGTACGCCATCATCTGATTAAGCGCACCGAAACCAACAGAAAGAATTGACTTATTGAGTCCGGCTTTCTGTTTTTTACGTTTGCTGCCTTTTTTAGCTTTGCGCGTCATATTCTTAGTATTCAACTGTTCGGTGACACCGATGTCATAACGACTAGCAATCTCTGATGTCACCTTGTGCTGCCAATCCTGGCGTTGATTAGCTACCTTTCTTTGAAGTCTAGATACCTGTTTTCTGGCTTTCCTCCAACGTCTTGAAGCTTTAACTTTCTTTTTCCGACTAGGCGCGCGCTTGCGCCTCAAATCTGAAGACTTTCTTTTGATCAATTGCTCGCAGCGCTGAGTAAAGCGCGGATTCTCTAGCTCAGTGAAATCTTTCCCATCATAAAGAGTTAGCGCTGTTTCTGTTCCTAAATCAAAACATACAATTGATTCATAATTCAAATCCGAATCCGAACCAAATTTAGTTTCCGGTGTTGGAACTTCAACGGTAAAAGATGCAAACCATTGGTCTACTCCTGGCTTGTAAACAACGGTTAAGGTAGTAGGAACACCCCATTGCTTCGATTGACCGCGCATCCTAATCGTGATGCCCAAATCATTTAAAGTGACGCTTCCGTGCTTGCCGTTACTATTAACCTTCCAACCAGATGTCGCTGGATAACTCCAGCCGGAGTAGTCGCGAATTGACTTGAACTTGGGTCTTTTCCTTAATCCTTGAAAGAATGCACCATAAGCTAAATCCACGCGCTTAACCGTCGCTTGCAGTGCTTGCGAGTGCAAATAGGCAAACTCAACCCATTCTTTTTTGAATGCAGGTAAACAATTTTGTTGCTCAAAATAAGTAACATTTTTTGAGATGCTCTCCACTCATAGCGACGATGAGCTATGCAGGCATTGTACAAATAGGCATGATTTCTCCGTGCCTCAAACAGCTTATTTTCTTGCTGTTTGTTGGGGTACAGTCGAAATGTTTGCCTTCTTGTCGCCATGCGTTATTTACTATCCTTGATCGCTTCAACTGGCGCTTTACAATAAAATTACTATATCACGTTTTTTAGATAGGAGATTGGGAAAAATAGGGGTACCCTTACCCCTATTTTTTCCCCTGCTATTCATCCCCACCGCTCCCGTCGGATGGGGAATTCCGCAGGTCTTGTTAAAAAAGATTACAATCTTTTGGCAAAGATGAGAAACTCCCCAGGGGCTTTATTTTGTGGTTGGGCTTATGATTTTATTAGGACTTACGCCAAGAAACCGGGTTTTTATGAAAAATTGTTGGCTTAGCAATCAGAGAGTAACGTATAAACCCGGTTTCTGACCTCTTCGTGGTAAGTCCTGTTTATATCATGTCCGGTCGATTACTCATAATTAGAAGCCGGGACACGGCATTATTAAGGTTTTCTGTTTGTCCGAGATATCTATGATGCTGTGTCCCTACGCAACAACGGGATGAGGTTTTTTATTATGGGCAATTCAACGGACATGATATTAGCCATCAGCATAAAACTTCCACATCTACCGTCCCATATTTCGCTTCATTTGGTCTAACTCTTCTTGCGCTTCCCAGCGTTTAAATTTGTCTTCTAAAGAGTCTGGCCCGCTCGTAGGTTTATAATTACTCTTGTTCCAACCAGTTGTTTCCCCGCTTTGTTCTGTTTTAGGGTTGGCTCGCGCGGCGGCAACTTCAGCGGCTTTAGTGCGTACTTCTTGTCGCCTTTGCTGTATTTGATTGTGTAATTCTTTGGCTTTTTGAATCCGCGCTTTAATGCCTTGCATTTGTCCCCAAAGTTGGTTACCTTTCCGCAATAAAGTTGCTTCGTACTCTTGGGCAGGTTTAACCAAATCAATTCTATTAGCTGCTTTGGCTTTTTCTATGCGGATATGCCAGCGCTGGATTTCTTGAGCGGTAGAGAGAATTTCATCTTGTAATTTTTTCTCTTGTAACTGCGAATCTGCAATCAGTCGCAGGGTGCCTTCTTCTTGTTCGCGTAGCTGTTCTTCTAGTGCTTGTAATTCTAAATGCGGGTTGTTCCGCATAAATTCTTCCAAGCGAGTCTCTAAAAATCGGCTGAAATCTTCAAATAAACCCACGGCTCTTAACTCCCCTGCTGGTCGTTAGCGATCGCAATATCCTGCCTCTCTTCGATCATAAATCAAGCGATCGCGTCGTCCCCGGATTTTCCCTTTTAGCACGCGATCGCTTGACTATTTTGCTTCTTTATGCATTAGCTACTAAACTAAAAGTCTTGTCCGGCATAAATCGAGCGCACTTCGCCATTGCGGCGGATAACCGCTTCTTGGTTGGTGATTTCGACTAACGTCCATCCGCTCGAACTAATGCTTTCGCCCACGGTCACCCGCCGCGTCACGCCGTTGACTTCAAACAGCGCTGCATCTTTTGAGCCATCCTCTGACTTCAGCACACCCCTGAGAACGTGCCGTATCGCATTTTGAGGCGCAGCTGCTTGGGTAGACTCGGCTCTTGGTGTGGTTTGTACCGATGGTGCAGTTGCTGTATTGGTAGAAGGCGCTGCTGGCAAGGCTTCCCGCCTCGCTCTCTGTCTCGGCGATGGGGAGGGAGCAGGGGCGGGACGCGCTGCTACTGTTGGTTGCGGTGATGGGGATGGAGCGGGGGCAGGACGCGCTGCTACTGTTGGTTGCGGCGATGGCGATGGGGCAGGGGCGGGACGCGCCGCTACTGTTGGTTGCGGTGATGGCGATGGGGCGGGGGCAGGACGCGCCCCTACCGTTTGTCTTGGGGATGGCGACGGGGCGGGACGGAAGGCTACCGCTGACCGTGGCACGGGGTTAGGAATGGCGGAACGGGCGGTCACCATGTGCTGGGGCAACGGTGGGCCTAGTTTTATTCCCAGTGCCATTGGTACTGGGGCTTGGACTGGGACGGCGGGACGGGAGGTTTTAATCTCCGGTCGGGACATGGGGGCTGGGACGGCTGGGCGAGGCTGTGGCGCTGGGTTAGAAGCGCGAGTCCTGGCGGCTAGGTTAGCACCAGCCGGAAGAGTTCTTGGTGCTGCACCGGCTTGAGGCGATGGGCTTGGCTGTACAACGGTAGGATTGATGTAGACCGTCTGGGTGCGGGGCGTAACTGGGATGTAAACTCGCTCTAGAACGCTTTGAGGCTGGTTAGACGATGCGGGCACATTTCCCGGAAAGGGAACCGGAATTTGAGCGTTAGCGACTTGCGGTGCTGGTTGGGGGGAAGCTTGTGGTTGAGGCGCTGCTGATTGTTGGTTGAACTTGTCGAGCGATCGCTGCATATAATCCATAAACTGGGTATCTGCGGGCGGTACGGTTTTCTGCGCCACTGGCGTCGAGGGCGCATTAGCCCCAAACAACCCATTTAATCTACCAGAACTCGCCAGCCACAACAGCAAGGTAATGCCCAAGGAAGTACAAGCGGCAACCAAGAGCAATTTTTCAAATGATTTCCCCGATTTTCCAGACTTTTCGACTTTTTCAGGCGTAGGGGGCGCTGCTTCTTTTGGACGCTCCTGCATCGTCGGTGGCATGTTGATTCTAGGCACCGGAATCTGCTGCATCGTCACATATTCTGGTTCGGCGGGTTCGCTCTTGAGTTCGCCGCCGCTTTTGAGCATCGTGTCAACTTCTGCAAATACATCATCCATTAAGTTGTCAGCCGCAGCTTCCATTGACCAAGGCTGGTTCTTAATATCTTCGCTCAGCGGCTTGAGGGCAACTCGGTTATTCCTCACATCTAAAGACATATATCGCTCGCTAGTGAAAGTTGCTGAATCTAATTTAGGGCTTATAGGGGGAAAGAGGGGAAAGAGGGGAAAGGGGAAAAGGGGGAAAGAGGGGAAAGAGGAAAAGAGGGGAAAGGGGGGAAAGAGGGGAAACCGAAAAATCTAAACCATTATACCTCTGGCAAAAAAGCTATACCAAATCAAGTTTGTGTATTTTTACTTGTTTTGCTAATTTCGTCAGTCCTTATCACCTTGCCCCTTTCCCCCCTTTCCCCGCTTTAGCCGCGAATGTATTTTTCAAACACATCGCTAAAGTTACGTTTGTTACAGCGCTCTAATATCGTTACATTCAGGTTACTGAAAACCGCATTGAAATGCTTGACAATTGCTTCCTCGCTCTCGACGTTACCGATTTTATACATCGATTTTAATAATTCCAAACTGTGGTAGGCGTTATTGAGTGCAGTTTCTTCTCTTTTCTGAATTCTGTGGATCGCAATCAAAGCTTTGTAAATATCTTTCAACCCTTCCAGGCAATTTTTATTGACATTAATCAGAAATTCTGCGGCTCCCTGTAAGCTAAACTTCAATTCCACATCTAAGTCAATGCTGCCTGCGGTTTGAATTACTACATTGGAAACTTTATGGTCAGCGTATTCATAACGCTTGACAACCCGCTTGCTAGAAACCGCCGAATCTCCATCAACGTGAATTATGGCAAAATTTGTAAAGCAATATTCATCTTTCTTTGATTTTATGAGGAAAAATATCTTCTCGCCATCTTCGTGAAACAAATAATCATCCGCATCTACTTTGTCGTAATTTGCCGGTGCAATAATTGTGCCTATATCGCTAATTCCGAGTGTTTCAGCGGCTAACTTTTTAAACATTGAAGATTTTCCTTTATCTTGACTGTATTGTGGTTGCGATCGCGTTAACATACCAAAGCGTGATGCAGCAAGTCATGCGATCGCTCGATTTTAATTTTACATCCGCGACCCCAAAGTTTAGTTTGGAGTAGCTATAACCTGATGCACTTTCTCTTTTGCATCAGAGAGGCTGCGCTTAGACAGTTCTAAATATACAATCAAAGCATTCACATCTGCCGGATTCACCCCTCCTATCCTTGCTGCTTGACCAATTGTCAGCGGTTTTACTTTGGCAAGTTTTTCGCGGGATTCCTTCGACAGGGTGGAAATTGACGCATAATCTAAGTCGGGCGGCAGTTTGCGATGTTCTTGACGCGCAATTAAATCGATTTGCTGTTGCTGGCGATGGATATAACCAGAATATTTAATATCGATTTCTGCCCCTTCTTTTTCTGCGGGTTCTAGGTTGGAGTTGCCCAAGTTGTATCGATCTAAATCTATATAGTGGAAACCGGGACGGCGCAACAGATCTGCCAGGGTAATCGACCCTTTGATTGCTTGTTGGGTGTTTTTAGCGATCGCAATTCCCACTTCATCATGCTCTTTCACCCGCGTCTGTTGCAACCGCTGTTTCTCGGCTGCAATATTCGCCTGTTTCCGGCTGTACAATTCCCACCGTCGGTCATCAATTAAACCAATTTCCCGCCCCAACGGCGTTAATCTCTGATCCGCATTGTCCGATCGCAGTAACAATCGATACTCAGACCTCGAAGTCAGCATCCGGTACGGTTCGCGCAAATCTTTCGTACACAGGTCATCTACCAACGTCCCGATGTAACTTTCTTCGCGGGGAAAGACGATCGTTTCCTGTCCGCGCACAAACCGCGCCGCATTGATTCCGGCTACAATTCCTTGTGCCGCCGCTTCTTCGTATCCCGTAGTACCGTTGATTTGCCCCGCACAAAACAAACCTTCAACTTTCTTGGTCATCAATGTGGGATAGCACTGAGTCGCGGGTAAATAATCATACTCAACCGCATAAGCCGGACGCAGCATCACGCAGTTTTCCATCCCCGGAAGACTTCGCAGCATTTGCAACTGCAAGTTTTCTGGCAACCCAGTAGAAAACCCTTGGATATACAATTCGGGAATATCCCGCCCTTCAGGTTCGATAAAAATTTGGTGGCTTTCCTTATCGGCAAAGCGGACAATTTTATCTTCAATGCTGGGACAATAACGCGGCCCTTTCGCATCCACCCAACCGCCGTATACTGGCGACAAGTGCAAATTTTCCCGAATTAAGCGGTGAGTTTCTGCGGTAGTGCGCGTGAGATAGCAACACATTTGTTCCCTTTCCACCCAAACTTCGGGGTCGAAACTGAACCAGCGCACGTCTGCATCCCCCGGTTGGGGTTCCATCTTACTGTAATCTACAGACCGCTTATCCACCCGCGCCGGAGTTCCCGTCTTCAGGCGTCCCGTTTCAAAACCCAATCTATTTAAAGTATCCGTTAATCCAGTCGCGGCGAATTCCCCCGCCCGTCCAGCCGACATGGATTTATTACCCACCCAAATCTTACCGCCCAAAAACGTGCCAGTAGTTAATATTACCGCCTTGCACCCAAACGCCACACCAAAATAAGTTTCAACGCCAATAATCTCATCATTCGCACCCAGAACCAAATCCGTCACCATGCTTTCGCGGATGCTGAGATTTTCTTGATTTTCGACAATTCCCTTCATTACAGCCGCGTATTCGCGCTTATCCGTCTGCGCGCGCAACGCCCAAACCGCAGGCCCCCGCGATGCATTTAGAATACGCTTTTGTAGGTAGGTGCGATCGCTCATTTTGCCAATTTCCCCACCCAGCGCATCGACTTCGTGTGTCAATTGCGACTTCGCTGGGCCACCAACTGCCGGGTTACAAGGTTGCCAAGCAATTTTATCGAGATTTAGCGTCAATAGCAGCGTGCGACAACCGAGTCGTGCAGTAGCGAGTGCAGCTTCGCAGCCAGAGTGACCTGCACCTACTACGATGACATCAAATTCGTCTTGGAATTGTACTGGAGCGTGCATAGTCATGGGTTAGGGCAAGATGCAGCAAGGACTCTTGATTAATTTTAGCGGTTAGACTGCGAGCGTTGGCCTTGCAAAGCTCGCGATTTAAGCATAACGAATGCCTAATTTGATTAAAAATTATTTTAAGTTAATAAAAAATTATATATAAATTAACAAATAGGTTCCTGGAAATCTATAAAAATAAACTTCGTAGGGTGGTTTAGGCTCAATTTAATCTCTTAGTATTGATGAAGTTATAAACTCTTGTGCCGCAGGTCATCATCCCCTAAAGTGGGTTACAGCTTACAAAAGCTGTTGGAATTCTGCTAGGGTTAGTCCAGCATCTCTAACAATTCCAGCCATCGTATAAGCATTAATCGGGTTTGCTCTAGGAATAGTAATAATTCGTTCACCATTTGTCATTATGATGTGCTTACCTTGCCGTACAATTCTAAAATCAGCTTTCTCAAAGGCATTAACGGCTCGTAGGTGATTTATACCTGGAAGCTTAGGCATAATTATCCAACTTCCACATAACGAAATTCTGCATCCTGAGTTAATTCTTCAAGAGTTTCAAGGTATGCTTGAATAGCATCCTTAATATTGTCTAAAGCTTCTTCCTCGGTTTCTCCTTGCGACCAACAACCGGGCAAAGCAGGACACCACACGGCATATCCTTCATCCGATTTTTTTAACTTTACTTTGTATCGCATAGCTTGAAGAAATGAATTTATCAGAAACCCACGGCGACAATAGTCGTGGGTTCGCAAACTAGATGTTGTTAGTTTTGACCAAGCGCGCGGTATAGCGATCGCGCCATACCTTCCCGTGCAGTTCGGGACACCTTGCGATCAATACAATTATATACTAAAATACGAGAATTTCTCAAATAAAGTCGCGAGTGCAGCTTCGCAGCCAGAGTGACCTGCACCTACTACGATGACATCAAATTCGTCTTGGAATTCTACCGGGGTGTGGGCAATCATGGCTGAGTCAACAGAAGCAGAATAAGGGAAGATATGGCTTTCTTCTTTAGTTTAATCTACAAAATTTTGATTTTTATTACCGATAAATGGCAGGAATAGCAAAGGGGTGCAATCGCCAGCTTTCAAACTATCTTTCACACAAGCGATCGCGACTCGCTACTTTACGGAAAAAATTGCCATAAATAAGCTAAAGTAACTCAAATTATGATTAAGCTGGCTTAAGAACGAGCCATAAAAGAAGCCTCTGTTTCCCCTCGCTGGGAATCCTCTGGGGACAGTTCTAAATTTGGGGAAATATCTATTGCCGTTTCTTGTTTATCGCCGTTCTTTTGCAGGCGATCTAACGAATCGACAAAATCTTGAATCCCCTGGAATTGACGATAAACAGAAGCGAAGCGGACGTAAGCGACTTCAGAAATTGATTTTAGCTTCTGAAGCACCATTTCCGCAATTTCATTGCTGTTAACTTCGCGGGAAGCACGTTGCTGAATCAAAGATTCAACCTCATCTACAATTGCTTCTAGCCGCAATTGCGTAATACCCGTTTTTTCACAAGCTCGCACAATACTGCACAGCAATTTAGAGCGGTCAAATGATTCGCGCTTCCCATCCCGCTTCAAAATAATTATTGAGACAAATTCGATGCGCTCGTAAGTCGTAAAGCGATGCTTGCACTGTAAACATTCTCTGCGGCGGCGGATACTTTGTCCGGCTTCTGCGGAACGGGATTCGAGGACGCGATTTTCTCCATGCTGGCAGAAAGGACACTTCATGGTGTCAAAATCCTTGTGATTCAGTAGTCAGCGATCGCTAGTTAACCCAAGTTGCTAATTGCTAATAGGTAATTGGATTCATCAGGGGTTCTGATGTTCGCCATTACCCATTACCCATTACCTATTACCAGTCCGCAAAGGATGTAACTAGCAACTTGCGTTAGTAAAAAAGCGAAAGCCAACTGTTACCTTTTTATTTGGTCAACCAGCGATTCTCGCTTGGGAGAGGCGCGCGATCGCCAAATAGGTTACAGCGGCTTTTGCTATTGAACGGTTGCAAGTAGCAACATAGACACAAGATCAAATTTGCTAATTACTTCTCGATCCGAGGGGGTTCGCGGAAGGCAATAGCAAAGAAAAGGACACCCAGCGTCAACGCTAGGATCAAAATGTAAGCAAAGCTTTCCATATCAAAAATTCCTGACTATCCAGCCAACTATCAGTCTACCAAGCAGGTGTAAAAAAGGTCTAACGGACTGACGCGCTTTAATAGCTATTTTTCGTCATCGTTAGACCCAGATCAAGACAAGAGCTAGCAAACCTTAAATTTGTTCCTGGCGGCGGGTGGTCTTGTCACCCAATTTTTGGAAGAAGCCCCATTCGACTTGTTCTTCCGACAGTTCTGGGTCGATACCAGCAAACACATCGCGGAACAGAGTCCGAGAACCGTGCCAAATATGACCGAAGAAGAACAACAAGGCGAAGCAAGCATGACCAAAGGTGAACCAACCGCGAGTGCTGGTGCGGAATACCCCATCAGAACCCAAGGTTTCCCGGTCAAACTCAATTACTTCTCCCAATTGAGCTTTACGAGCATATTTCTTCACTTCTGCGGGATCGCTGAAGGTTTGACCGTCGAGGGAGCCACCGTAGAAGCTTACCTTGACGCCAGTTTGCTCGAAGCTGTACTTAGAGTCGGCGCGACGGAAGGGAATGTCAGCGCGAATAATTCCTTCGCTATCGACTAGGACAACGGGGAAGGTTTCAAAGAAGTTGGGCATCCGGCGCACGGTCAATTCGCGACCTTCACCATCGGTGAATACCGCGTGACCCTGCCATCCTACTGGAATGCCATCGCCGTTATTCATCGGCCCGACGCGGAACAGACCGCCTTTGGCAGGGCTGTTACCTACGTAGTCATAAAATGCCAGTTTTTCTGGAATTGCCGACCAAGCTTCGGAAAGGCTTGCACCTTCATCCAAACTCGCTTGGACGCGGCGGTTAATTTCTTGTTGGAAATAACCTTGGTCCCATTGATAGCGGGTGGGGCCAAACAGTTCGATTGGGGTAGCAGCATTGCCGTACCACATCGTACCGGCAACTACGAAAGCGGCGAAAAATACCGCAGCGATACTGCTAGAAAGTACGGTTTCAATATTCCCCATCCGCAGCGCTTTGTAGAGGCGTTCCGGTGGGCGAACGGTCAAGTGGAATAAGCCAGCAATGATGCCAACGATACCCGCAGCAATGTGGTGAGCCACGATGCCACCGGGGTTGAAGGGGTTAAAACCAGCTGGCCCCCATTCTGGCGCTACAGGTTGGACGTGACCCGTCAACCCATAGGGGTCGGAAATCCACATCCCTGGACCGAACAAGCCGGTTTGGTGGAATGCGCCGAAACCAAAGCAGAGAAGACCAGATAAGAATAAGTGAATGCCAAACATCTTTGGCAAGTCGAGCGCCGGTTCGCCGGTGCGGGGGTCTCTGAAGAGTTCCAAATCCCAGTAAACCCAGTGCCATACTGCAGCTAGGAACAACAAACCGGAAAGGGCGATGTGAGCGGCGGCAACGCCTTCAAACGACCAAAATCCAGGATCGATCGCTGTTTTACCGGGGACAACGCTCCAGCCGCCCCAAGAATCGGTTACGCCCAAGCGAGCCATAAAGGGCATGACGAACATGCCTTGACGCCACATCGGGTTCAATACTGGATCGCTGGGGTCATAAATTGCCAGTTCGTACAGTGCCATCGAACCGGCCCATCCTGCCACGAGAGCAGTATGCATTAGGTGTACAGAAATCAATCGGCCTGGGTCATTCAGGACGACTGTATGTACTCGGTACCAAGGTAGTCCCATTGACTACGCTCCTCCTCGATTGGTGGTGTTAGTTCGACGAACTTTTGTGCTGTTTGTTAAAGTTTTAGATTTTGGATCTGCCCGCTGAATTTCCTTACCTGGCTTGGCTTGGAAGGCTGCGGACAGTTTAACACTGCCTTTAACAAAATTAGAGTGTTTAAAGAAGTGTAACTATTGATAGAACCTAATGCAAGCAGGTTGAGGCGATGTGGGATGGGGAATTAGCTATGGGGCAGGCAGCTAAAACCAGGATTAATCGGGTTTTCACCGAGCAATCCAGAAATTTCCGGCTTCGGGTCGCATTCTTTATGTTTCTTTACTCAAATCTGGCACCAAGCCCAGAAATAAATTTCTGGCTTAAAGCTAAAACCCGTTAAAACGGGTTAAAACCTTGATTTTAGTTAGCTTTAGCTAACGTAAGCTTTCAGCCCGGAATTGATTTGGGGTCTGTTTATCGGGTTGGTGCAAGATGTGAGTTTACTCAAATCTGGCACCATTCTCAACCAGCCTGGAAAAACCGGGTTTACGTTGAGCTAATTGCCCATGCTCCTACAAGACTACGGATTGTATGTTCACCAACCGACAGGTAGCTTCTGCCGCCCCCAGCCGGTCGAGTACCTGGTCGCCGGTAATCAGTCGTTTTAGTATCACGTGACCGATACTTTGAGCTGCTTGACTCAATTGCTTGGGGTCAATGGGCTTGACTTCCACGGTTAAAATAGCGTCTTCTACCCGATAAAGCCATAAAATCTCGTTTCTTTCTACCAGACAAAGGTTTAATCGCCGAATATCAGGTTTGCGTCGCCAAGCGATTTCGTTCCACAGGCCATCGGATGACCAGACTCTGCTGACAGCCCATCCCTCAGAAAGAAAAAAATATTTCACCGACTTTATATTTGCATCTATACCTTTGAGCAATTATGACGCTTTGGGGGAACAATTCGGCAACTCAACAGGCATATGCCTTCCTGGCGGTCGAATGCTAACCGGAAAACGCTACCCGAACGTTTTGCGGACGTTTTGCGATCGCTCCTCTAGTTACATTCAGTTCAGATGCATTGAAATAGAGGACTCCCGATGAGTGCCCAAACCTTTAACTCCACTAAAGCCGAAGCATTTGCCGAACGGTTTTTAGGCATGATGAACAGTAGCGCGCTGGCCTTGATGACCTCAATAGGGCATCGCACCGAACTGTTTGACACGTTAGCAGAACTACCACCATCTACGAGCCAGCAAATTGCCGATGCTGCTGGCTTAAACGAACGCTACGTGCGGGAATGGCTGGGGGCAATGGTAACGGGTGGTTTTGTAGAATACGATGCGCGAGCTAAAACCTACTCTTTACCCGCCGAACACGCCGCGTTTCTTACCCGCGCATCTTCTCCCGACAATCTTGCTCCTTTTGCCCAATACATTCCGCTGTTGGGTGCTGTCGAAGACCAGATTGTAGACTGCTTCTACAAAGGCGGCGGCGTTCCTTACTCGCAATTTAAACGCTTTCACGAAGTGATGGCAGAAGATAGCGGACAAACCGTTGTCGCTGCCCTGGAGGAACACCTGTTACCATTGATTCCCGGCTTGCTAGAAGGCTTGCAGCAAGGGTTGGAGGTGCTAGATGTTGGCTGCGGTAGCGGTTTGGCATTGAATAAACTGGCGCGACTTTTCCCCAACAGTCGTTTTAGCGGATATGACTTTTCAGAGCAAGCGATCGCTCGCGCCACCGATGAAGCCAAGCGCCATCGCCTCGCCAACATTCAGTTTCACGTCAAAGATGTAGCAAAGATCGATCAGGTGGAAAAATATGACCTGATTACCACCTTTGATGCCGTACACGACCAAGCCCATCCCGATATAGTATTGCGGCAGATTTACCAGGCATTGCGTCCTGACGGCATTTACCTGATGCAAGACATCCGTGCCGCCAGCGATGTGGCTGGGAATTTGGCTCATCCCGTTGCCCCGTTTCTGTACACAATTTCCTGTATGCACTGCATGACCGTTTCTCTGGCAGCAGGCGGCATGGGATTGGGAACAATGTGGGGGCAACAAAAGGCGCTGGAAATGTTAGGCGATGCCGGATTCAGTCGGGTTGAAATTAAGCAATTAGCCCATGATTTTCAAAATGACTATTACATCGTGAGGAAGTAACTAACCATGTGCAAAATTTGCGCGATCGCCTCCCGCTATCAAAGCTCTGCCAAACCTAATTTCCCCCTGCTTAACAATGATAAAAAAACCTCAAAGAGTGATTGCGTAGGGACACGGCATCAGAGATATCTGCGACCAATAGATAACGTTAATCTTGCCCTGTCCCGGCTCTCAATTATGGGTAATCAACCTGACATATAATACAACATGGTCGGGGCACGGCAACAATCAGTTTTGTTGCCAAGTTAAAGCCTTTTTCCTGCCGTGCCCCTGCTGGTTAAACAGTGCGATCGCCTAGCGCACCGAAGGCATCTCGCGCTTGATCCGCCGCGTCAAAATGCTCATCACTTCACTCGAATTCGGCGCTGGTAACAAACGACTCCAATCGCCAACTTGAGCAAAACCCAGTACGTGCAGCAAGTGAATCGTCGAAGTTACTCCCCGATGAGAGCCAATTACCATCACTCGCAATATTTCCCACTCATCTAAGATTGTGGGTAGAGTATCGCCAACCCGATTATGGGAATCTAATGTATCGCCCGTTTGGGATAACAAGCTTTTTAGTTGCAGTTGATGCGCCAGTTGTAGCGAAGAGGCTTTTTTCCCTTTCCGCTTGGTGCTAACTTTTGACATGATGAATCTGTGCCTCCTGTAGTTTTGGCTATAGGTGGTAAAGTCGCGTTTTGGGTGTGCTAGACCCAGGGCGCGGCGCTACTTTGATTAGATAATACTCTTTCACCCTGTTTTTTGCAACAAGTTCACCATATATATTAGATAGAACTTTTAGGATAATCGCTTGATGCGTTCTATAATGATTTCTGCCAGCGCTGGGTCTTTCCCAGCAGCATCTGCCATTTCCCGGACACAGTTGGCATAGGCTAAGGTCTTCTCGTATTGTTCTGGCATCTTTTCAAAGTCAATCCCTTCGCCCCATTTGCTGTTGATAGTTTCTGGCCTAACGCCTAAAACCCGTGAAAGCAGGCGGACGCACTCGGCGCGGTATCCCCTCGTATTTTCCATTGCTTCGTCTGCACCGAACCAAAGGCGGCAAAATTCTCTTGGTTTCACTGGTTTAGCAAACTTCCCCCGATTTCTGGATCTAATCGTCACTAGAAAGTTTTCTGCTTACCTTATTATTTATGGTAAAAGGGAGCAGTAAAGTTATTCTATAGACAAGAAAATGGTATCATTGAAAAATTTCTTATTCTGACAACGGACTGGTTTGATGGCATTGAGTCAGTTTTGATTGAGACTGATAGATTCGGTTATCGGTGGAGTACGGCAGCGAAAGCTTGTGCAATGGTGCGTTACGTTTCACTAACGCACCCTACAGCTGCTGTCTATCCTCAAACGGGTTGCAATTACGATTTGGACAATTTACATTGGGCTAGTGTCATCACCAAAAAAGCGTGTGAGGGGAACTTGGATGACTGCAAGCCTGAAAGACTTTGAAAAGCCAGTCCCGGAGATGGTTGGGGAAAGAATTCGCTATATTCCGCAGAATCATCGCCGCATTCTCTGTGTTTTTCCGAAATACAGCCGTTCGTTTGGGACGCTGCACCACGCTTACCCGCTGACGGGGAAGGTAAAGGCGTTTATGCCACCCCAGGGTATCTTAATCGTGGCGGCGTATTTGCCTCAAGAGTGGGAAGTGCGGTTTGTGGATGAAAATATCAAACCAGCTAAGAAATCAGATTATAAATGGGCGGATGTGGTAATTGTTAGCGGGATGCACATCCAGCGCCCTCACATCAATCGGATTAACGAACTGGCGCACCAATACGGCAAAATAACGGTTGTGGGTGGGCCTTCGGTGTCGGGTTGCCCGGAATATTACCCGGATTTTGATATTTTACACTTGGGCGAGTTGGGAGATGCGAGCGATCGCATGATCGAATACCTCGACTTACACAAAGAACGTCCTGCCCAACAAATTTGCTTTGAAACCAAGGAACGCCTACCTTTAAACCAGTTTCCCACTCCGGCGTATCACTTGGTGAACTTAGATTTATACATGCTGGCGAATATTCAATTTTCCAGCGGCTGTCCTTATCGCTGCGAATTTTGCGATATTCCGGAACTTTACGGCAGAAACCCGCGCCTCAAGACTCCAGAACAAATTATCGCCGAATTGGACAAGATGCTCGAATCCGGGAATCCAGGGGCGGTGTATTTTGTGGATGATAATTTTGTAGGCGATCGCCGCGCGGTGATGAATTTACTGCCTCACCTGATAGACTGGCAAAAGCGCAATGGCTATCCCGTGCAATTCGCCTGCGAAGCGACGCTAAATTTAGCCATGAGTCCGAAGTTGCTGGAAATGATGCGGGAAGCTTATTTTTGTACCGTTTTTTGCGGCATCGAAACCCCGGAAAAAGATGCACTGCAATCGATTTCCAAAACCCACAACCTCAGTATGCCAATATTAGAGGCAATTAAAACTTTGAACAGCTATGGCATGGAGGTGGTATCGGGAATTATTATGGGGTTGGATACGGATACGCCCGATACCGCAGACCGAATTTTAGAGTTTATTCGCCTGTCTAATATTCCCATGCTGACGATTAACTTGCTCCACGCTTTACCCAGAACTCCCCTGTGGCGAAGATTGGAACAAGAAGGGCGTTTGGTTGACGATGAAAGCCGCGAATCTAATGTAGAATTTTTGCTGCCCTACGAACAGGTAGTAGAAATGTGGCGGCGCTGCATTACCACCGCTTACGAACCAGAATTTTTATATCAGCGGTACGCCTACAACGTGCAAAATACTTACCCAAACCGCATCAAGGTTCCTAATAGTCCAGCGCGCACTTCTAAGGAAAAAATCCTCAAAGGTTTGACTATCATGGGCAATATTCTGCTTAGAGTCGGCGTATTTAGCAACTACCGCCAAACTTTCTGGAAATTTGCTAAACCTGCGTTTAAAGCTGGCAAAATTGAAAGTCTGATTCACGTTGGCATGGTTGGACATCATTTAATCCAGTTTGCTAGAGAATGCGCCACAGGCCAAGAATCTGCATCTTTCTATTCCCAGAAATTGCGTCAGTCAAAATCTCAGCCCCCAGCAGGCGTTACCCTTTCAAGTGGCACATAGGGATAAAAAATAGATGCTAGATTGCCGCTCCGAGTTATAATGTTGAACAATTTGTTAAAGTTAACAAACGAGGACGGCTCTAGCTCAAAATAGAACGAACGAATAAAAAAATCCAGATTAAAAGGGTGTATTTATGGCGATTTTTGGAGTCAAAACCAATTAAGTTTATGAAAGAAAAATTATCTAGCCTAAAGCCTTTACTGCATTGGGCAATTTTAGGAGGAATGCTGATATTTTTAGTCAAAGCATTCAAAAAGCATTGGCATGAAGTAGCAGCAATTAGAATTGAACCAGTAGGATGGCTTTATCTGGGAAGTGCGCTAGTAGTAACGATACTAGCTTTTACTTGTGCGGGATGGGTGTGGAGCTGGACGCTGCGGGAATTTAAGCACCCTTTGAACAGCTTTTGGGTAATTAAAGTTTATCTAAAAACCCACGTCGCCAAATATTTACCTGGACATCTTTGGCACTACTACGGCAGAATTCGCAACGTTAAAAATGCCGGTGTTTCTGGGGAAGTTGCCACGTTAAGCGTAGCAATGGAACCATTTTTAATGATCGCAGCGGCGTTATTGACGACTTTAGTCAGCAGTCAGCTATCTGGAAATATATCGCAGACTGCCCAAAATTGGATGCAACTTCCCTGTTTAATGGGAATTTTAACCATAGTTCATCCCAAAATTTTGAATCCCCTACTCAAATACACTGGGAAGTTAAAGAAAAAAGATAAAGATGGCAATGTTAATGCTACAGCACGGAGAATCGAACGCTATCCGTTAAAACTATTATTAGGGGAATTGTGCTTTATCAGCCTGCGATGCAGCGGATTTTTGCTCACATTTATGGCATTAAACCCAGTGAGTTTAAATCAACTGCCAATGCTGATAAGTGCTTTTAGTTTAGCTTGGCTGTTATCGGTGGTAGTGCCGGGGGCGCCGGGAGGGGTGGGAGTGTTTGAAGGGACAGCGATCGCACTCCTAAACCAATCGTTCCCCACGGGTGTATTATTGAGTATAGTCGCCCTATTCCGGTTCATTTCCATTTTGGCAGAAGTAACAGGTGCTTGTTTAGCTTGGCTAGACGAACGCTACCGGAAATCGGAAGATAAAATAGAAACCCCACAAGCAGCAGCAGAATACATTCGCATTGAATAAATGACCAACCCAGCGCTCACAGTCAGCATATTACAAAAACAGCCTCAACCTAAAATATTTTCAGCCGGGGAAACAATCTTCAAAGAAGGCGAGCCAGCCGATCTAATGTACGGTATCCTGTCAGGAGAAGTTGATTTATTAGTCAATGGCAAAGTCGTAGAGACAATAGAGACAGGGGCAGTTTTTGGCACCGGGGCGCTAGTTGAGGTAAAAAACAGAACTTATAGTGCGATCGCCAAAATAGACTGTCAACTAGCTTACCTCGATCGACAGCACTTTCTCTTCGCCGTACAAGAAACCCCCATGTTTGCGCTGGAGGTAATGAAAAGCTACTCTGAACGTATCAGCAGATTAGCCGAGATGGTCTAAAACACTCACTTCCTCTTCCCTCTGCTTAGTCTGCGCCAGGAGCGGTTCAATAATAATTCTTCTGGTGCGAAAGGAGTATTTCTTCCCCTAGCCCCTAGTTATAACATCCAGCAGCTGCTTTAATCGGCTCAAGTAAAGTTAAAGGTAAATGCATCATATTTAACTTAGTAGATTCCAATCCTTTAACATCAGGGCCATGATAATCGCTGCCGCCTGTCATTAACAAGCCGTATTCTTGACACAGCTTTTCTAAATTGCGAACTTCGGAAGCACTGTGGGTGGGATGGTAAACTTCAACTCCCATTAAACCAGCATCGACCATTTCTTTTAACACGTCTTCAACCTTACCACCGCGAAACAGATAGGGATGCGCCCATACAGAAACAGCACCGCTATGGCGTAATAATTCTAGCCCTTCAACGATAGAAAATTTTTCATAATGCACGTAAGCTGGTTTATCATCTCCTAACCAACGGTCAAATGCTTCTTGGGATGATTGGACGTATCCCGCTTTGAATAAAGCAGTGGCGATATGAGGGCGCCCCGGTGCCATGCCTTTGCCTAAAGCGGGCATTTCTACTGGATATCCGAGTTGGGCTAATTTTTCCACCATTTGTCTGGCGCGACGAAAGCGTCCTTCTACGCGATCGCGCAATCCTGCATCCAATTTATCGCGCTTTGGGTAAAAACCTAAAATGTGTAGAGAACGGTCATTATGAACCGTACTTAATTCTACTCCCGGCACAATTTCTATTTGGTGTTCCAGGGCAGCGCAAAACGCTTCATCCCACCCAGAAAGCGTATCGTGGTCGGTGATGGCAAGGGCGCGTACCCCTGCATTAGCAGCAGCAGTAACGAGTTCTGTAGGCGTTAAAGAGCCGTCAGAATAGGTTGTATGACAGTGAAGTTCTAGCATTGGTAATAGGTAATGGGTAATTGGTAATGGGAGCAAGAAGGCAGGGGGGTAGAGGAGACAAGCAAGACAATTGAATTAGAAGTAATTTGTTCCCATCTCCCCAGCTGCCTCTGCTTCCCCAGCTCCCCTCTTCTTCTATTTAGCCATGCCAAACACGCTGCTAGCAGCACGCATCATATTTTTCGGTTCCAGTGCATCCATTGCTGCGGTTGGTTCGTAGCCGCAATGAACCATACAATCGGCACATTTAGGATTGCCGCTCTTGCGCCCGTATTTGCTCCAATCAGTATTATCCAGCAGTTCTTGGAAGCTGGAATAATGACCTTCGTTTAGCAGGTAACAAGGCTTTTGCCATCCCAAAACGCTGTAACTCGGACTTCCCCAAGGCGTGCATTCGTAGTCTTTCTCGCCGATGAGAAAATCCAAAAATAGCGGGTTGTGGTTGAAGTTCCAGTTCTTTTTACCGGCTTTGAATGGGGCTAAAATTTCCCGGAATAAAGCTTTAGTTTGTTCCCGTTTGAGGAAATGGTCTTGATCCGGTGCCCATTCGTAGCTGTATCCTGGGGAAATCATCATGCCATCGATATCCAAGCTGGCGAGGAAATCAAAGAATTCTTGTATTTCCTTGGGATCGGTGCCCTCAAATACGGTAGTGTTGGTAGTAACCCGAAATCCTCTCGCTTTGGCTGCGCGAATCGCTTTTACTGCTGTATCAAAAACGCCTTCACGATCGACGCATTTATCGTGATGTTCGCGCAAACCGTCTAAATGAACGCTGAAAGTAAGGTAAGGGGAAGGTGTAAACTTATCTAGGTTTTTTTCCAGTAAGATACCGTTGGTACACAGGTAAACAAACTTGCGACGTTCGACTAAACCCTTGACAATTTGATCGATTTGTGGGTGAAGTAGCGGTTCGCCACCGGGAATCGAGACTACGGGTGCGCCGCATTCTTCAGCGGCTTTGAAGCACTCTTCGGGGGTGAGATTGCGCTTGAGGATTTCGTTGGGATGTTGAATTTTACCGCAACCGGGGCAAGCGAGGTTACAGCGGAATAAAGGTTCCAACATCAAGACGAGGGGGAATTTTTTCCGCCCCTTCAAACGTTGCGTGACTAGATACTTGCCGACTTCGAGCGCTTGTTGTAAGTGTATTCCCATAGTACTCCTCTCACCTTGTTTGCTTGCATCAGCAGCGATCGCTTGTTATCAGAGTCGCTGTTGTAGCTACAGTCTCTCAGTATAGTTTTCCTCAGAATTCCCAAAAGCTGACAACCCGGTGTGCAAGTTTTTTGATTGGGGGATGGGTAGCGATCGCCTAGCTCTCTGGTAACTTTGTACCAAGGTACTCGAATCGCCGTACCCCTACGTCTATCGCCAGACGCAGCGAGTGCATCAGTCGAGTGGTAGTAGCGATCGCTACCATAGGTGTAAGAAACCCGGTTTTTCCAAAAAAACCGGGTTTCTGGGAGCTAAATATGTCGCAGATTAAGATCGAAAAACTGACACCTCAGCAAGAAGCTTTAATTGGGGTATATCGAGAGAAGTGGCGCCGGATAGCACTTTCTACCGATGCGATCGATCGTCAAAAAGCATCTAATGCTGTCAAAGCAGCATACGAGCGAATTGGCTATCAAGAGCCTGAGATTATTTTTTGTGATAGCCCTGAAGCAGCTTGCTCTCTTATAAGCCAACACAGGAATCAACTGTCAAGAGAATGGTGGATGGCAGTGTTTATGGGTAAATTGGGATGCCAACTTCATAAGCAAATGCGTATGACACTTTGGAATCAACTCGATAGCCAACTAGATACCGAACTTTGGAATCAGCTAGCAACCAATCCGTGGAGCCAACTCGATAGCCAACTCGATAGCCAATTTGATAACGAACTGTGGAATTTATTTGATACTATTTACCCAGAAAGATGGGTTGCTACTTGCAGTCTTTTTGATTTTTGTATTTTTGTGTTAAATTGCACTTACGACTCAAAAGAATGGGAAATCTTTCAGTCGCTAGCCTTTAATTGTGGGAAAGTTTTCCCATTTAAAGAGACTTGCTATGTATGCGATCGCCCCCGCATCCTATCGTTTGATAATCAACAACGCCTGCACGCAGAAGGACAACCCGCGATTCAGTATGCCGACGGCTTCAGCGTTTACGCCTATCACGGCGTATGGTTACCGGAAAAATACGGTAAAGTACATCCAAGCCAGTGGCAAGTACAATGGTTTTTAGAAGAAGAAAACGTGGAATTGCGGCGAGTGCTAATTCAGCAAATTGGCTACGCCCGCATCTGCCAAGAATTGCAAGCAACCGAGTTAGATTCCTGGCGAGAATACACTTTGTTGAAAATTGATAGTAAAGTTGATGACGAGCCAATTTATTTATTAAAAATGACCTGCCCAAGCACCGGATTTATTCATGCTTTGCGCGTACCCCCCTCGATGAAATCCGCCAGAGAGGCAATTCGCTGGGTGAATTGGGGCATCGATCCAGAAGAATTTGCGGTGGAAACTTGAAACCTAGAAACCGGGTTTCCGATGCTTGCTTGCGATCGCCCGCAGGCTAAAGCCTGGGGCTACACAAACAAAGCCTGCCTACGCAGGCTAATTTTTCACCGATATCTTAAGTCCGCGCAGGCTAATTTTTCACCGATATCTTAAGTTCGCGCAGGCTAATTTTCACCAAATATCTTAAGTCCGCGCAGGCGGACTTTGTTTGTCTAGCCGCGACTTTAGTCGTTAGGCGTTTTCAAGTCAAAATAATTTTTAAACCAATCTACAGCATCTTTTAAAGCTGCCTCGATCGGTGTTTGAGGTAAACCCAATTCTCTCACCGCTTTCGAGGCATCGTAATACATAGTTTGCGTCGCCATGCGAACCCCATCTAAAGGTATCGAAGGCGCTTTTCCCAAAGGTGCAAGAATTCGCTCATCCACCCAGGCGACACCGAGGGGTAACCAAGCCGGTACGCTACTTTGAGGTGCTTTTAAACCCGTAATTTGGGAAAGTAGATCTAAAACAGTTTTGAGGCTGAGGTTTTGGTTGCCTAATATGTAGCGATCGCCCACCTTACCCCTCTCCAAAGCTAACAAATGTCCCCGCGCCACATCGCGCACGTCAATAAAATTTAACCCCGTATCCAAATAAAACGGCATTTGTCGCCGCAAAAACCTTAAAATAATATCCCCCGTAGGAGTAGGCTTGATATCCATTGGCCCAATCGGACTGCTGGGATTGACAATCACCACATCTTGTGTTTTCGCAGCTTGAATCGCTTCTTGTTCCGCCCAATATTTCGATTTTTTGTAATCACCAATCAATTCATCGGGCGAACTTTGATAAGTTTCATCGGCAATTCCGCCCTTTTTAACTCCAATTGCTGCTACCGAACTGGTATAAACCGTGCGTTCAATTCCTGCTTTTTGAGCGGCGGCTAAAATATTTCGAGTTCCTAGCACATTATGGCGATAAAGTAAATCCCTATCGGCTTGCCAAAGCGAATAATGCGCCGCCACGTGAAACAGTGCTTGACAACCTTTCATCTGCTGCCACAATTGAGGGTCGTTAAGGTCGCCTTTGACAATTTCAATATCGAGATGCCGCAGGTTATCCAAACGGCTGCTAGGACGTGCCAGCGCCCGTACAGTATATCCTTCCTGCACTAGCAATTGAATTAAGTTAGCACCGATAAAACCCGTACCGCCTGTAACAAAAGCTGTTTTAGTCATTTGATTTAAATTAGAAATTGCTCGACTTGCAAACACTCGATTTGTATTGCAAAAATAATAACCAGGTAATAATTCTTAAATAAGTTTAGTTAAACATGACGTCCCAACCACAAGCTCAAACCGTCTCGATGTCGCAAGCGATCGCACCCCAAGCATTTGATTACGACCTAGCCATTGTCGGCGGCGGCATTATTGGATTAACCCTCGCTTGTGCTTTAAAAGATTCTGGCCTCAGTATAGTGCTGATCGAAGCTCAAGCCGAATCGGTTGCTGTAGCTAAAGGTCGCGCTTACGTAATTTCCCTACTTTCTGGGCGTATTTTCTCAGAAATCGGTGTATGGGATGAGATTTTACCTCAAATCTCTACATTCGGCAAAATTAGCTTATCTGACGCCGATTATGAGAAAGTAGTCTATTTTGAACCCCAAGAACTAGGCACTAATGGTCTGGGTTACGCGGCAGAACACCGAGTACTGTTGAGTGCGTTACAAAACCAATTAAAAAACAGCCAGAATGTCACTTTCCTCTGCCCCGCACAAGTAATCGGTGCCGACTACCAAGCAGATGGCGTAGAAATCGAATTGCGCTTACCCCAGATAGGGCAGGTGAGTAGTTTGGCATCTTCCCCCATTACCAATGACCAATTACCAATGACCAATTCCCGGATTCGGACTCGGTTGCTGGTGGGGGCGGATGGGGCGCGATCGCGCATTCGTCAAGCGGCAGGTATTCAGACGAAAGGTTGGCCTTACTGGCAATCTTGCGTGGTAGCCACGATTAAACCGGAAAAATCGCACAATAACGTCGCTTATGAGCGTTTTTGGCCTTCTGGGCCGATGGGAGTTTTACCTTTACCGGGAAATCGCTGCCAAGTCGTCTGGACTGCACCCCACGCCGAAGCGAAAGCCTTACTGGAACTCAACGAAAAGCAATTTTTGGAAAAATTAGAATACCACACGGGGGGATTGCTGGGTCAATTGGAATTGATCGGCTCGCGATATTTATTCCCGGTACAGTTGATGCAGAGCGATCGCTACGCCCAACACCGCCTCGCACTGATCGGCGATGCCGCCCACTGTTGCCACCCCGTCGCCGGACAAGGGATGAACTTAGGTATCCGCGACGCCGCAGCATTAGCGCAAATTTTGACCGCAGCGCACCAGCAAGGTGAGGATATTGGCGATATCCAGATACTAAAGCGCTACGAACGCTGGCGCAAAACGGAAAATCTTACCATTTTAGGGATGACAGATTTCCTCGATCGGATGTTTTCTAATAATTTTTTACCAATCGTAGCAATTCGTCGATTTGGTTTATGGATGCTGCGCTACATTTATCCGGTTAAAATTTATGTATTGCAGCTGATGACGGGTTTGAGGGGTCGTCCGCCAAAATTAGCTTCCCACTAACTTCATCTTTACTATTTATCTTTTCCAACCGATTTACGTACAATTACCCAGCCCGTAGTAGGTAGTAAGCTAATAAGTTCGACTACCTGCTACCCAATTACAGATTTTTTATCTTAAAAAACAGTTTATCTATTAATAACCTTACTGACCAAAACCCTTGCAAAATAAGGGACTGCGGACTTTAATCTAGCAAAAATTTTGACTTTATTGACGCTTTTTTTTCTCCCTCGATCGCACTAATTTCAGTAGTTTTACGCATGAGTATGCTGTAAATAATAGATGAACCTAGAAAATATACCGAGGCGAAATCGCTGACTACGTAGGTAAGTTTCGTCATTTAAATTCATCAAATTTTTACAGGTATTTCCCTATATCTCCATAATTTCTGCACATTTTCGTTTTAATCTTAGAAGTATCGAGCGAGAGGATAGTAATATGTCCGACAGAAACTATACTGAGTCACTGGAATTAGATCTGGGGTTAATTATCCGCGCTTTACAATGTAAAAGTAAATCCCTGATTGAGTTTTGCCAAAATACGCTAAACTTTATCAAAGGTGGTGAATACGCAAAAACAATTTTTTCCGCAGCACTGTTAGAAGTTTATGAAACCGAACCGGATACTTTTGACTGGGTTGTAGAAAACTTGTACGATCTAGATACTTACACAGAATGGCTCGATGATTTCGTTTTCTCGATCGTGCAGAAACTTATCCAAAAGAAATTTGTTCTAGGTGAAGATTTCAGCTTGACTTCCACGAGAAAAATCATCGTTACCAAGAAGCTAAAGGCTTCCTTAGCCAGAAATTCTTCAAAACTAGATCGGTTTTTACTGAAAAAAATCTTGATTGTCCTTGAATAATCTCCCATTTAGTTTATGTCAATCCGCGAAGCTGTCCAACAAGCCCTTACCAAAGGTTACTTAACCCAAGAAACAGAAAAGCGGCTGCATCTACTTCTGCAAACTAACTATGAAATGGAAGACTTTAATGCTTTCATGAAATTGCAGCTAGCGCTGGTTACGGGTCACGTGAGGCCAGTGTCTGGCGGGAAATTATGAATGGATGATATCAAGATTCTAACTAGATGACGAGATCGAGGGTGCGATCGCATTCACAAACTCGCTTGTTGCTTCGTAAGGTAGAACGTTACGACCGGGGATTTTCACTCCGCGACCGTTTGGCAATTGCTTAACGTATTCCAGCAAACGGTCATCCGGGGTTTCTTGCTTGCCTTCTTGACTGATGCTAGAAGATTTTGTCCCCAAAACTACTAAAGTGGGTTGAGTAAGGTGTGCGATCGCATTGGTATAATCCTGCTGCCAAAATCTAGCTAGAAACGAAAACACTGCATACCGACTCGCAGGCTCTTTTGACCCTGCTGCTAACATTTCCAACCATTGAGCGTCCACTTTTTCAGATGTCTCAAACAATTGTTTTGTCGAGAAAGATCGTAAAAATTCCTCCCGTCGGGCATAGCGATAAAATCCGCTACCCGCGGGAGAATCTAATAAATTCCAAGTTAATTTTTGCTGCCAATTCGGTACTTTTTTGGCAATTACCTGCCAAGCTGGAGGTGCCGCTAATATCAATTGCTGAATTAAATTCGCTTCACCTTGCAATTTGACTAATTCCAGCGCCACAGGTAACAGCGCACCTTGAACTATTAAAATAACAGGTTTTTGCACCACAGTCTGCAAAAAGTGCTGCAATTGTTCTGCCCAATCCGCAGGCATATAAGCGACATGGGGCATATCGCTTTCACCGCAACCTAATAAATCTGGATTATAAATCGGATTTCGATGTCCCGTCTCATACCAAACGCGACAAAACCGTTGCCAGAAATGCCGAGACAACCCTACGCCAATGGGATGAATTAATAACAGAGGTACGCCGTCATCGCCAGTGGGATTGCTTGGTTGATGCACTTCGTAAGCACAGCGATAATTCTTCCAAGTGTAAAACAACGATTCCATATTGATTGATGTAGGAACGGGTTTAACTAGATAATTATACATTTGACCAAAAAGGGGGGAAAGGGGGAAAGGGGGAAAGGGGTACAAGCCCCTGTTTTTAAACATGGATTAAAATTGAAAATGTGTTTCGAGATACTTCCTACGAGAAATACAGCGTCAAAGTTTCAAGCCCCTAGCTTTAGTTATGGGGTTCCCTTTCCCCTTTTTCCCTTTTTCCCTTTTTGATTGACCAACTACCTAGACTCACATCTTGCACCTACCCGATAAACAGCCTCCAAATAAATTTGGGGCTGAA